>Ga0116231_10003375_pt1 | contig 33240 bp, 27 predicted proteins | sample S1TSphgellanicum_2_FD_89695 | JGI IMG/M metagenome (GOLD analysis project Ga0116231, IMG submission 89695) | Host-associated microbial communities from peat moss isolated from Minnesota, USA - S1T2_Fd - Sphagnum magellanicum MG | ecosystem: Host-associated > Plants > Peat moss > Unclassified... | reverse complement strand
TTTTTGTTTGTTTTTTGTCTCCCCTTGTTTGGTTCTTTCTGTGGCTTCCTGAGGAAGTGTTAGCCTTGCTGTTTCTTCTTCATCGTGAGAATGGAGATTTCTCTATTCTTATGAAAGATATTTATTATGATGACACATCAATTCAGTGATGCTTCTGTTGCTCCAGAAATGTGACAGAAACTCAGGACACAGATTTTTGTACTACCTGCTGAAAATTTTGGGCACCTTGTTGCATACTTATCTATACCCAACAGAGCTGACAAAGTTAGTGGGGGAATAGTTGTAGCTAGTCACTGCATTATGAAGGTTATGGTGTGGTACTTTGCGACTGATGTTCATGAGCTTATGACCACACTCATTTTTATTGTGTTAGTTTTGGTTCGGTGGAACTGAAACAACAGTTACATTCAAAATGTTATTGTTGAGTATTTTCTGCAATCTTATAGATATAAATTCAATGATTCTAGGGCTTTCACCACCCATAGACATTATGGGTTAAAGTGGAGTTAGCATTGATTTCTGGAGCCCTTCTGTGGGAAAAGAGCTGAAATGAGTCCACAGGGGTTCATTTTGTGACAGGCATTTATCCCCACCACTGGACGTGGTGTCCAAGCAGCCACATCACATTGTCTTGGTCAAAACTTTGCAAAGATGTTTGAGATTATGTTTGAAGATGACAAGGGGGAGCGGAAGATGGTTTGGCAAAACTCTTGGGGTCTCACCACTCGCTCGGTACTGCCTTTCAGCTCTCATGGTTAAATATTCTTGATTAAACAACACTGATTACTCATAACTGTTCATGGACTGTTAAAGAGTGACCAAATATCATAGATGGATGGCAACATGAGTGATTGTGAAGGATTTGGTTCATGCTAAGCATAAATGCATTCTGTGTCTATATCTATGAGTACACTTGGTCCATGGATTGCTTACTTTGGTTATGGTTTGCAGATAGGACTGACTTTGATTTGAAGGCAAAAATTTACATGTCTGCAGATAGGAGTGATGGTGATGGTACATGGAGATGACAAAGGGCTAGTGTTGCCTCCCCGAGTGGCACCCATCCAGGTGGTTGTGATTCCTGTACCTTTCAAGGGCATTGACCCCTCTGATGAATGCTTGAAGGTTGTCCACCAGTTGCAGCAAGCAGATATCAGGGTAAAGGAGGACCTACGTGATAATTACTCCCCAGGCTGGAAGTATTCACACTGGGAGCTGAAAGGGGTTCCCCTTCGGATTGAGATTGGACCACGGGACATCGAAAAGAAGCAGGTAGATGCTACTTTTGTGAGCATTCAGTGTTAGGGACCCACCTATCTATTGTGTTTGGCAAGGTAGTTTGAAGCAATGTTTTCAGGGCATTGGGTGTGTGGACTTTGGGGTCTTGCAATCCCTTAGAATAGGTGGTTATTTGTGTTATGTAGGTACGTGTTGTTCGACGGGACTTGGAAGACAAAGCAGAAGGTCGATCTCAAGATATTCCTCTCGCAGATCTTGTGGAGAGAATTGGGAAGATTTTGGATGAGATGCAGAAGCATTTACTGGAAAAAGCTAGAGAGGAGAGGAGTTCATGCATTGCAACAGCTTACAACTGGGATGACTTCATGGCTGCACTTAACAACAAGAAGATGGTCCTTGCCCCCTGGTGTGATGAAGTGGTAAATTATTCTGCTCTTACTCCCTATCATGTTATTTTGTTGTGTCCAAGAGTTTCATCATTTCTCTTGGCAATATTTGATCAAATATGTAAGTCTTTGGCACCAATCAGCAGAAAATGCACTAGGGGTATGTTAATTAATTTACATGTGGAACTCTCTGGACTGTGCATTCAACATATCTTGCTGAGTGAAAAGATTTGGTGAATCTTATGCAGGAGGTGGAGGAGAATGTGAAGGCCCGGACTAAAAGCGAAGGGGATGGTGGGGCAGCCAAGACCCTGTGCATGCCCTTTGAGCATGATACTCTCCCAGTGGTGCAGGAATTTCTCCCTGAAGGTAAAGATTTTTCCATCGCATTTGGTGACTAGTCATATACTCTCACTGTAGGGTAGATTGACCTATTGTCAGTTGAGTCTGAAACAAGCATAGTGAGCCATCATTAGGCTTGGAGAACAATATTTTTGTGTTGGATCCTTCAGTGGAAAATCTGTCACCCTAGAATGGTGGAGACAATTGACTCCTCTGCTCTAGCCAGTTTCTAATCCGGATTGTTTGTTGTGTTGTCTCCTGGGTGGTCAGGTACTAAGTGTTTTGCATCAGGCAAGCCTGCAAAGAGATGGGCATTGTGGGGGCGTAGTTATTGAGTAGTATCCACTTCAATTCTTGTTTTCTCATGAATGCATCATGAGTCCAATTGGGTCTTTTTTATTTGACGAGTTTTTTCATCCTACTTTTGCTGAAGTGCCAAACAGATTAGTTTTAGGTCTGATTGTTTGCTGATAGTCATGGGTTGAGCATTATTGTGGTCAAAGTGTCGGTAGTTGACACATAGGGTACAGTCAAAACAACTGAAAAGTGAATGGGTCCTCCAACAGATTTTCACTTGGAGATTATATTTTTCATCTTTCAATAACCAACAAACAAGGTTGGTATATGTGAGACTCTGTCCACAATTATATATGTTAAGAGGTGATATGGACACCATGAATCTTCAAAGCAACCACTGGCAGCTTAGTGATTTTTTAGTTTTTACTTCATTTCTGTAGGTTATCAACTCTAAGAACATGATTGCAGCCAGACTATGATAATTTAGGGACTTTCATGCTAGTGAAACCCTTTTAGTTAGATTTTCTTCCTAAGCAGAATTAGTGGTGCTTAGGCCTTGTTACCTGGAATTGAACACAGGGTACATTTCTATTCTTGGTTTTTAGTCTTAGCAAGTTGGTGTGTCTTTCAGAAAATGGAGGGTCTATAGCTAAATCTTTGAAGATTAAGCTTGCGTTTCTATAGGTATGGCTGAGTGTCTAACAAGGTTAAAGGAGACCTGTAGAACTAAATGTGAAGGTGGGATATAGAAGTAAACATCAAAGATTTGCTGAACGATTGTGTGGAAAAGAATCCTTTTATAACGTAGGTGGAGGGCATCTTGCATGAGACAATACATTGCATAGCATTTAAGTCATAAGTGTGATTGCTTACTTACTTATTTACTTACTTACAATTTAGCGTCATTAAGTGGGCCAAACAGTGCCTGGGCCAGAACCCAATTGACGTTACGTCTGAAGAAGCAATTCAGATCTAACTGTTTGACATTGCATTAAGAATCTAACAAGGATGCCTTGCTGCTAATAGCTCAGCAATTCAGCCAAAGGTGTGATGGTAGTTAGTGGCAATGAACCTTTAAACCTCTCTCAAACACTTTGATAGGCAGGGCAAATCAACAAGAAGTGGTCCTCATCCTCAACCGCACCCAAGTTGCACAATTTGCAGTAACGTTGCTGCATTGGCACCTTCACTGGCTTAACTTGCCTTCCTAGCTCAATCTGCAGCTTGTCATTCGTAGAACGAAAACGTGCCAAACTTCTCCTAAGCTGTGCATTGTCTACCTTGGAGAGGTATTCTTTGTAACCATACTGTGCTGAGCTATTTAAACCAGATAGGCTCTCACCTTGCTAGAGTCAGCTGCAGCCACTTGATGGTGTACAATGTATTGCCTTTCAGCCAACTGCTTGAGGCGAGCACATGGTGGCAGTTGATCGCTATCAATGCACAAATTGTACATCGACAATCGTTCATTTACTTGTGCTAGCCAACAAGCAGGCAATTGGCTCTTTCTACCCACAGCACTCTGGTTCCCGAGTAAGGCTTTTTGCCTGGTTGCAAGCAACTGCAGTTGTACATCATAAACTAGCCTAAGCATGCGATTTGAGTCTACCTCAAAACTGACACATGAGAGAAAGCGCATGGTCTGTTGCCACCAAAATATTTCTAGGGGAAACTTGCCAAACTCTGCCAGCACGACATAACTGGATGTCGTGGTGCTGACCCCTAGCGATGACTTTAGAAAAGCCCGATGAACCACCTCTAACTGTTCGCGCGCCATGTGGTCTCACCATACTTCACACCCATAGCTAAGCATTGGTTTGACTAGTGCATCAAACAATTGGCATTGTAATGCTGGGTCAAAGATGCGCAGCTTTGCGCATCTACGCTGCAATGCAAAAATTGCCTTTTTCCCTGACACTGCTAACCGCTGTATTGTCGCTTGCATACCTTTTGTGCCGTGTAGCTCAACACCTAGATACTTGAAAAAGTTTAGTTGCTCTATAGCCTCACCCTCATACTGAAAAGCCTGACACAGACTTGCGTGCTTCAAACGTAACAACCTTGGTTTTCTTGACATTCATAGTCAATTGACGCTCACATCAAAAAGCTTGCAAGACATTTAGTTGCTTCTGTAATCCAGCAAGAGTGTGTGACATGAGAGCTAAGTCGTCTGTATACAAAAGCAAGCGAACAGCTAGCTATCCCAACATTGGTGGTGTGTCACCCTCCAAAACATTCAGCCATTTTTCTAGGCCATCTATGAAGAGGCCAAACAGGAGCGGGCTAAGGGGGCATCCTTGCTTCATTCCGATGTGACAGAAGAAAGTGGGCGTGAGCCCCTCCTCTGGATGGTGTAGGCAGGCCTGGTCTTAACGGTACATGGAGCGCAAGCACTCCAGTATCCGCCCACTGATGCCAAGTCCCTCCAACACCTGCCACAACAGGTCCCTTGGTACTGTATCAAAGGCTTTTTTGAAGTCCACAAAACAAGTGTATAGTTTTTTTTTCTGAAATCTGGCTTGTTCGATCAAAGTGCAAAGAATAAACAAGTTATATGTTGTCCTAAAGTCCTTTCTAAAACCAGCTTGTCCCTTTGTGCGTAAATCATTGGTCTCCGCCCATTGACTGATGCGGGACTCAAGAATCATTGCAAACACCTTGGCTAAGATTGGTCCTATTGTGATCCCCCTGTAATTGTCAAACTGACTACAGTCACCCCCTTTGTACAGTGCATGTATGATCCCAACAGAGAGTGATTCACAATAGCCTTCGCACAGAATTTTGTGAAAAGCAATTAATAGTGGTTGCTACAAGGCAACAACTGCATCCAAAAGGAACTCTGGTTTGATGCCATTAATGCTTGCAACTTTGTGTCGTTTTAGCTTTTTGAATGCTTGCTGTACTTCAACTAGTGTGATGTCAACATTCAACTGTTCGCAATTAATACCATTGGGTGGAAAGGAGACCACTTGGGCTTGAATAATGGCACCTGTCACAGCTCTTGCTGTGGTTGGTGCTGCCGGAGGCTGGAGGAGTTGCTGGAAGCCATCCCTGAGCGCTTCGCTGGTGATGCCATTGACACCCTTAGCGCGCTTGCGGTACCGCTTTTAGAATGCTGCAGGATCCGCCTTTGTTAAACCACATAGCTGTTTAGCCTTAAGGACATCATAAGCACGTTTCTTCCTTTTGTACAACTATTTCATTTGCTTAAGTCTGACCTGCCTATCTGGGTGCGCATGTGACAATTTAGCAAACTAGCTTTTGGTATGGCGACATTCTATGTCAAACCAGGGTTTGTGGCTGTGCTTTATTGCTTTTCCTAAGGCCACTTGTCTATTTCCAAACACTTCTTCTGCAGATTGTGTGATGCACTATTGTAACAGATTGAATGTTGTTTGTACATCAGATGCATCAAGTACATTTGGGCTTGCCCAGACACCGATGTTATGTTGTACACTCCTGCTAAACTCGGCTGCTTTGGCAGTGTCATATTTGAAACGTGGTAGGTGTTTGATTGCCTTTTGCTGAACAGGAGGGGGTTGCCACTGCTGTGTGATTGTAAGTATCGATGGTCTATGATCAAAGTGCGCATCTTTGTGACCTTAGTACTTTTCATCGCAGTTAACCTCTAAACGCTTGACACCCTCTAATTGGTCAGCTGTCGTAAGAAAATAGTCCACGATGCTAAAACCTTTATTGGATAGGCATGTGTACTCCCCTGATATGTCTCCTGGTGTGCGGCCATTGAGGATGAACAGCCCAATAGTTCTGCAGAGATCCAGGAACTCACGATGCTAGCCAATTGTGACAGTGTCGCGGTTCTGGCGCTCCAACATATCGTTGGGCAGGGTGTCCTCGATGGCCTATGGCATCAGTAGCACATCTGCTAGTTGATTGCAATCAATGAAGTCAATGTTTGTGCCTGTCCTTGCATTGAAATCCCTAGCAAGAAGCACACCGCCTAAACTCATGGCTTCTCCAACCTCTTGGCATATGTGTTCAAACAGGCTGTTGTCTGCATATGGCGAGCCTTGTGGAGCAGCATATACTATGCATAGGAATAAAGGCCTTTGGAAAGCATTGCCCAAGCGCAGCCAAATCCTAGTCCCATCCCTTGTAGTCTTCCAAACAACAGTATTATTTGCCCACATTTCCCTGACTAGTACCGCAATGCCTCCATTGTGCTTTCGAACGACACCCTGTGGAGTCACAAGCCTGGTAACATCAAAACAGCAGAACCCCGGTAAGATCGGGAATGTATCGCCCGGGAAATGATGTGTTTCTGTCAAAGCAACAACATCAACATGTTGAAATAGGTTAAGCAGATGTTCATGTGTTTCTAGCTTTGTGATAACGGCCCCATGGATGTTCCACAGGCACACGCGCAAGTCTTTCTGGCCCCCGCCCCCCTATGCAGTAGGAGAGTTTACGACTTTGTGGTTGATGTAGAGATCGGCCCCACGCCAGTAGACCCGTTCGCCAGTCTCTTTGGCCTCCTTGAAGGTGGCCCAAGCAGCTCGTTTTTGGGCCTACTGAGCGGGAGTCAGATCCTCGTTGAGCCCAAGCTGAGTGCCCTGCAGGCTTTTGCGAGCACGCAACACCATGAGCTTGTTGTGTACCGATGCTAGCGTGATGATGACTGTCGGTGCCTTGTCAGTGGCCTTATCCAGTCGCCTCGACAGCATCTGCCGGTGCACCTTCTGCACCTGCACACGGTTAACAACCTTCAACCTATCGAGCAACTCCGTCTGCACCAACTCCATAAGTTGTTTTGAGGTTTCCCCCTTGCTCATGGTCAACCCGGTGACCCGGATGTTTGCCTCCCTGGCCTTGACCAGGTCAGCATCCGTTACCCGGTCCACCTTGTTGGCAACCTTGTCAACCTTCCTGCCCACGACCTCCTTCCATTTCTCCCCACTGCCCTGCATGGTATCAAAGCTCTTAGCCATTTCATCTACTTTATTTTGCAGCGTTTCGACTTGGCCAATAACGGTCACAATCTTAGTTTCCATTGCTGGAGCCAGAATGTTTTTCGCAACCTGCTCCATAGTGACCTCAATAGCATTGTGCACATCCTGTTTCGTCACCACATTGGCCCTAGGGACCATGAGATGGTTGACGATGGCTGTTGCAGCGGTTACCTTGCCGGTCTTGGTAGGCTTGAAGTTGTAGTGTGTATAGAGCGCCTGGAGTTCAGCCGCCTGCATCTCCATGATCGTCAACGAGTCCTTGTTCCATTCCCATGCTTTAGCGTCGAAAACCATGGCATTTGTCATTAACCAAAACCTTAAACCCTAACTTCACTAAACCCTAACATCTAGTGGAAGGCTGCTGGAGATCAAGATGATGAAGACCTGTGAAAGTTGATTAGATCATCAAGAGGAAAGATATCAACTCCCATGGTTCCAACTGTGCAGGGACTCAAAGGCAACTAGAAAACTACCAACCCAAACACAAATATTACACTTTCATAGCCACAATCGCAGTAACAACAGAGAAGAAGACCTCAGAACAAAGGGTATCATATTCATTCCTTGACAAGCTCATAGCTACTTTCTTCCTCCTTCCCCAAAAACAAGCTGCTCTGTGTGCACTATAGTTTTAGACTATCAGCGAAGCCTCCCTAGTGTGCTCAAGATCCAACGCCAGATGGAAACCCTAAAATCGGTACACAATGTTGAATTTCTTGGATGGTTTCTTCAGTCCTTCAAAAGGGATAACAACAAACAAAACCACTCCTATAACGCTTCCCCAGTGTGCTCAAGATTCAACACCAGATCAAAACCCTAAAATGAGTACACGATGTTGAATTGCTTGGATGGGTTCTTCGTTAGTCCTGAATCCATGGTAACAACAAACAAACAAAAACCACTCCTGCAACTACACACCCAGAAATCAAAATCTCCACTAAACTTATGGGTCCATTTACACGAAGACAAATGGCGACGAGCTGCTGCTGAATTTTCTTCCACCAAAAATCCGCTCAAAAACAAACAATTCGCAGAGTGGGGGAGTTCCAAAAGAGCACCCGGCCCACTCCACAAACTACCTATTCCGCTCCAAAACATTCCATTGCATTCCTGGTCGGAAATTCTCGGAGAGATTTAGAAGCGTAGGAGAAAAACTGCTAGGTACTTATCTGGTCAGAAATAGTGCAATTCGTGCGTGCTCAAGATCTGCTGAGGTCGAGTACGCTCGAGCTCTTCGATGTCGTGTGTGGTGTGCTCGTGGGTGTTTCGTCTCTCGCCATTTCAATCTTCAAGGGATATTGCTGAAGGGCTTTTTGGCATATGATTTATTGCCATAGTGCCTTTTCCTATAAGGTGCCAACATAAATATCATGAATTTCTACACTAGGCCTTTTTGTATAGGGTATGGGCCCGTGGTGGGGGTTAAAGAATACAAAAAGAGCCATATAGGACTTGATTCTAGGACTAGCCCAAAGTGGTCAACCCTAAGCCAAGATTTAAAAAACTAGTCTAACTCTAAGCCAACATGCTAAAAATGATTTCAACCCAAAGCCAAAATGCTCAAAAATATTCTAACTATAGGTCAAAAATTTCAAAAATATTTGAACCCTAGGCCAAAATGCTCAAGCCAAAACATGCTTTGGTTTCTATTTAATCTTCATGGCTTAAAGTTTAATAGTAGGCAAAAACACATTGATTTTAAACTCATGATTTTGTTTATTTTGCTTAGGGTGACTTCACATTAGGTCCAAGGACATTTGGCTTTAGTGTTTCCAAGGCATTTATCTTAGATGTTCATAGGACTTTGGGCCTATTGTCTAGGGTACTTGGCTTAGGGTGCTTGTTACACTTTTGGTTTAGGGTGTTCATGGGACTTTTCATTCAATGTCTTTACAAAAGATTTGGCTTAGGGTGCTCATGGTATTTTTCGATTAGTGTTTTTATAAGACATTTGGCTTAGGATATTTGTGAAACCCCTTCAATGGCCTAGGATGGTTGATTCAAAATGGTTGTTTATATTTTTCACCAATGGCCTAAGATATTTGGTATATGAATGGGGAACCTTGTTAGACATGTTGGGCATTCTTCTTATAACCAAAGCCCCATTGCAAACAACCTTTTTCGAGATTGGTTAAAGAATGTTGAATTTACAACCTAATTGTAATCATAATTAGATTAGTTACAAATGCTACTTGTAGATAATTGATAATATCTTTTGCACATTGATCAACATAAGTCTTCTATAAAGTTGCTTCCATAAAAGCATTGCCACATAGTTGTTGAAGTTCAAATTGTGATAATAACACATTTTGTAAACTACTACATTTATAACAAATTTACCTTATAAGGCAGTGGGAAAGATTACACACCTAAAGCACCCACAAAAAGATAGGAAAAAATTGCCCAATTTCTTAAGCTAAAGAATTGATTTGTGAAGGAAAGGGTGCTCCTAGACAAAAGCATGTGCCTTATCATCTATGTAACTAGTGATAATTTATCTAATGTAGTCTCATTAATGTCACCCATTTACAAATTATAGATGATTAAACATGTGCAAAAATTTGTCAAGAGAGGGGTGACTTGTTTTAAACAAAAGGTAGACCACACAATTACCATTTGAGGTTTTAAATGGATAGTATGGCATAGGACACCAAAAGAAAATAGGAAAGAAACATGAAGGGCCCAAAGATTGTTTAAACCCAAGTCTTCATTGCAAGTCCTAGGAAAAGCATGTAAGGGCACAATAGTTGATCCTTTTCATCAATACATCTATACCCTTGAACTAGTTTCATTTGTTGTTTTATTCATTCACCACTAAACAAAAAACCCCAATCTATATGGGAGAAGGGAATGATGATATATACACACCTAATTGTAGACAATCATGCTTGAAAGAAGGACTACCAATGAAAAAAGTTGTGTTGTACATGCCCTTGCAACTAGATAATCACCACAAAATTGAGTTCATGAACAACAAAGTCCACAACTTTCAAGTTATTGATTCTTCCATAATAGTTTAGACCACAAAGAAACAACCAATTTGGCATATTATGTGACTACTTATGTAATAGGATATAATTCATAATTATGGAGATTTTTTGGAGAATTGAGGCATATTGTTTTATCATTTGTGTTTATGCCTTCATTGTCAAAAAGAAAAAATTGCATTCACTACCATTAAGTGTTGTGTGCTTATCAATGCATTCCACATCCAAAGACCCTTGGTACATGTTTAGTGGGTGGGTGCAATAATGAAGCCACTATTTCATCCAAAAAGCTACAAACCCATCCCTCCATGATAGGCTAATAGTTGAAAGAGATTCATCATTGGCACTTGGAGCTTGGGAAGGTAGAAGAGCGTGGTGTCATCTTGGAAGCTACTTTTGTGCATGTAGAAAAAATGTTTGATAGGTTCAAGTAGCCCATGATAATCAATTGAAATAATAGTTATAAGCCTAAGCAACTAGGTTTCTAGTTCTCTTATGGATGTGATTGTTGTAGTTGCTAGCTTCATGTTCGCAATATCAACATTTATTGACAACACAAGATACTAATGTTTGTCCAAAAAATGTGATTGCTTTAGGTTACTTGTCAAATACTTGAACGCATTCCATGTGAACTTTTTGGTTTTTTAGTTTCATATTTAGTTTCATTGTCCATTATTCTAATTAGTTCATAAATTTTTGGTGATTGGGTGATCAAATTCGAAAGCATAGAGGGTGTAAAAAAAATCCCCTTGATGGTGGTGAAATGGTTGAGTATGTACATGCAATGCTAAAGGAAAGGGAGCATTTGAAAAATATTTCACAAACATTGAATATCGATGACCCTCATTGACTAAAACAATTGATGATGAAGGCTACATTGATTGATTTTATAGCATTCCATGAAATGAACTTAAAGGAATTGTGAATAATCATACAACAAATGTTGTCAATAAATGAAAATGGGGTAAATTAGGGTATTAGACAAGTGAAAGTAGTTTTCATTCTCCACCACTTATGAGTCCCAAATCACAAGTGGTTACCATTTTTCAGATAATCTCTAGATACCACTAGATGCTCAAGGACATAGGCATAAACAAATGTGGTGTTGCCAATATGATGTCACAACCCCTATGGCACATAGATTGTATGCTTTCCTTCCTTCTATATTGATTTAAGTGATGAATTTTTCCATTGTTGTAGCATATGACAAATTGGTGATGTTTGATTTTGGTGCACATGCTAACATTGATGGTGCATCACATTATTTATTGTGGGTGAGAGTCACCTTTAAGGAAAAAAACAATTGTTCATTAGATACAAAAAAGTCATAGATAAATTTGGGCCTCCACTGCACATAAGGAATGATTTTACATGATAACATGTGTTCATCAAGGAACACATAGAGGTTGCCTATTTAAGAACAAGGAATCCTTACTTAATAGGATTTTCAACAAGAAATTAGGTGAGATTTGTTTAGTTCACAAACTATTGTGCACTATTATGACTACTATTCTTAGTGGGTTGTCACATTGTTTCAAATGAACATGAGTAAAAAAATTAGAATATCCTAACTATTCAAGAATGTCACAATTGGTAAAATGCATTGAACACATTGGTGGTGACATTTATAGTAGCAAATCATGTTCTATTTCTAGGATTGCTTCAAGGTTATGGAGGATGTAAGCATCTTGGACATGGATGATCCTTTTGAGAGAGAGTCATTCATTACAATATATCTTCTAATTTTGCAACATGTTGTGGATGAATATGTTGCAGTTTGGAAAAAACATAGGGTTAGGATGATTAACCAACATGTACTAATTAGCTACTTTCAAAAGTTTGAGTGGTTTTAAAGGTGGAGGAGTCGTTTTGATGACATTCATACTAATGTTCCACCTAATGAAATAGCGACACAAGATCCATGTCCATTAGGGAGGAACCATGAGTGGAGGTTGTGATGAGATTGGAATGAAAGTCATGTTCAACCTCTTAAATTGCTTTTGAATTTGGCATTAATGAAGGACAAGGCATACATTATTGGTAATGAAGGGAAAAATAGGTGATTATTTTCTCTTGCATTATTATTTGAGTGATTATTATCACATTGCAATTGAAAAATGCATCTATTAAACAAACATTGATGTGGGTGATGAAGTATGTGATGCAAGTCACAAGGCTTATGCTTTATTAATGATAGAGGTGAAACACTTAGTGAAGTTGAGGATTGACATAGTTTAGTTCGGTCAAACATTACCTCTTGGACTTGTGTTTTTATCATATTTTATTTATGAAGTTTTATTTTTATCTCTTGAGGTTTTGTTTTTCAAATTGATCCATCACTTGAATTTTTGAATTTCAACATGTTATGGATGAGTATGAGTAAGACAATGACACCTTTGTTGTAGAAAACAAAAAAATCCATATGAAAATTTATAAAATGAAACTCCAAGACACCACCAAAAGAATCAAAACAATAGAAACATTTATCAACTTTGATAATCGAGCTAAAACAAGAGCTTTGGAATGCTAGGGAAAGAATTGTTGATAGGACATGAGAACATGTCCTAGGCCTTCATTTCTTAGGACATGTCTTCATGTCCCTAAACTTTCATGTCTTAAAACATGTATTCATATCCCTAGGCTTTCATGTCGTTAGGCCTTCCTATCCTTGGCATTTGGGATGAGGAAAATTTTACAAGGCTATGTGTAAATGTCCTTTAGCCCACAAGCAAGCCCTAGGCCCTTGATCTTGCATGTCTTAGGCTCTAATGTTTTTGGATTGTGCAAGCATAAATCCTAGGCCTTGAAATCCTCTTGTCCTAGGCCTTCAAACCTTACTATCTTAGGCTTTTAAAGACATCGTGTCCTAGGATGTCAAGTCCTAGCATATGTAGGTCAGTGTCCCAAGGCTAAAATACTTACTTTCATGGATGACTTAATGATTTGTATGTCTTGGGCTTCAAGGGCAAAACACATGCATTAGTTTAGGACAAATGAGACTAGTATGGCTCTTTTTATATTTCATAGGGGTAGTATTGGGACAAGGGGCCTAGGATGAGGTGGCCATTGAGTCTAACCTTACATTTTGGAAACGTCCATTGTTGGGCAATTTTTTATTTTTTTGTTAACCTTAGCAATCTATGGTTTAAAGGATCCTCTTAATAACTATTCGTGTTGGATGAGTAGTTCAATGGTGAATTCCATTAGGCACATGTGTTTAGTCTAGGGGGTTAAATAAAGCAATTTGAATTTCAATTACATACAATTTATGCATTATACATAGATTATGTCATAAGATTTGATTTATATTTTTAAAACGATATAATTTATGCATTACATTCAAATTATGCCATAGGTTTCAATTTAGATTTTAAAATTATCAAATCACTTTTAAAAACACATATATCTAAGAACCAATGTTTTGTTTTTTGGCAAATTATAGCCATATTTTGACTTTTTAAAAAGGATAGCCACTACTACAAAGGGGGAAAAAAGGTTTAGGTTTTTTTTTGGCCAAAAAACATTGGATGTGAACTACGACCGGACAAAAAGTGATGACAGCACCACCATGAGTTGTCATTTGAAACCTTAATGCCTTTTATTATGTCACAAAAAAGTGGGTAATGGAGCCATTGGTCACGCCACAAAACGAGATTTGGACCATCCATCTAGCTCAAATGTGAGACATAGCAAACCCTAATTGCTAGGGCTTTGAGTAGGGTGTGAAGGATTTTGCTAGAGCTCTAGCTTTGTGTGTTTACAAGCTCCTTTCCAATCATAATGCAACATCACCATAAAGTTTTAAAGTTGTTATATTCACTAGTGTATAATCTTCAATGCAAATTGTAGGGTGTGCATCATGAAAGTTTATGCACATGAGTTTTTGCAATGTGAAGTGACAATTGGGTCCAAACAATATATAATGAACCAATGTGTTTACTTTGCATTTAGGAATATTGTCCTTTTTGGGGTCATTTTTCCCAAAAAACATGTTTTCTTAAAGAGGAATTTTCAAATGAAGTGCTTTGAAATTTTATATATATTGTATTTATAGTTGTCCCAATATGTGATATGCTTTTTTACAATCAAATTCAAGGAGAAATACAAATTTTTGAAAGTGCATAAATTTTGCTAGATTTTGTGTTTTGTCTTGAAAATTTGTCATAATTTCAAATCATACCAAAACATGTTAACACTTTCAAGTTTAATTTTTTATAAACTACAAGTTTTCTTTAAACAACATATACATCGTATCACATTTCTATGTCGAAAAGGACTCATAAACTTTCTTAAACCTTAATTTTTGATAAAAAAAAGTTTTAAAAAAAAAATTGAGTTCTTTTTAGATGTGTCTAATAGTACCCTATTACTATAAAAAAATGAGGATGAAATAAAATATATTATGAAAATTAAAGGGCCTTTTATGAAAGTAATGTCATTGAATGAAGTTGTTAAACATCTTTTATTCAAACCAAGCTTTGATATTAGAATTTTGTTTGATTCATTTTAGATTGTTCAATATTCATATTATTCAATTAACACAACTTTCCATGATTCACTTTTCATTAAAGTGGCACTGCATAGACAAATGTAACAAAAATTGCATTAAAGCTGATGTTTTGACATCAAATTTGGCTTGTTTGAACTCATTTGCTTTTGATTGATGAAAGCGGTGATTTTCCAAAAGATCTTTCCAACTTGGGAGTCAATGTTCAATAATGGGGAAGTACTGAACTATTTTATATTGTTGTTTAAGGTGTTAAAGGTTTCAAGGTGCTTTGTAAGTGATTTTGTTGAATTTTTCTGTGCAGCTCAACGATGGTGGTTTTGCTAGTTTTGTTGGTCATTAATTGATGACTATTATAACTTATATGATTTTTGTGCAATGGAGTTGTTGTCACTAAACAAGTGTTGCAACTTACAACACCTTTGTGTAATGTGGATTTTATACCATTGTAGGGGCTTCATGAATTGGTACTTGGAAATCATATTTAAATTTTGGGAATTGATGGGGGTTTGGTGAATCAGAATGTGGGAAATCACTGATCAAAGCTTGAAAGAAGTGTAATGCATATTCAACTTGTTGTTTCTCCTCAACGGTAAAATTTTACACCCCTTAGTTTGTTTCCATTTTTGTTTGTGTTTTGGTTTAGGTTTTTGTTTGTGAGACCTAAAATTTGTTTTCAACCCCTCTATCTAATCTAGAGTTGCATTTCATCTCTTTTTATTTCTCTACACTAAAACTCATCTCAAGTTTAAGTTCTTGTTTGTGAATCTTTAGGTCTTCATCCTCTTTATTCAGTCTAGACTTTGCATTTCATCTATTTTTATTTTTCTACACTAGAACTTGTCTTTGTTGAAGGTTTAGGTTCCTATTTATGAACCTTAAAATATGTTTTCATCTTTTTTGGAGGGTAAAACCAAGCTAATAGGAGCCAATTTTGGTGTAACTAGTCCTTGGTTTTGATGTTCATAAGTCTCATACATTAAGTTAATGTTGAAAATATATGTTGTATTTATGTGAAGCCCTTTCCAATATGTTAATTTAACATCTAATAAAATTTGAAAGTAATCCAATAAATATAGAATACCTTTTAGCACATTTTGAAGCTCATAACCAATGCATTTCAGCACAGTGAAATAATGTAAAAACATTGTTTAACATTATTTCAAAACATTTCATTTAATCCTGTGTTGCCACATCATCTTTTCAAAACTAGTCATAGTATTTAGGAGGTTGCTATTGGCTCCTATTAACCTGTTTTTACCCTGGAATCTAAAGCTTGCATTCTGTCTCTTTCTTTACACTAGAGCTGTGTTTTGTTGAAGGTTTAGGTTCCTATTTGTGAGTCTTGAGATCTATCTTCAACATTTCTACCTAGTGTTAGCAATTCTAGAATTCATAGTTTCTTGTTTGTGAATTTTCAAATCTATCTTCATCCCTTAAGTTTTCTACCCAATCTTGAGTTTTTGCATTCCATCTTTTTTTATCTTTCTACACTAGAATTTAATTTTGGTTAAGGTTTAGGTTTTTGTTTGTGAGTCTTTCTATTTATTTTCATCTTTTCAACTTTATGTTTAGTCCAAAGTTTTTGCATTCCATCTTTCTTTGTCTTTTTACATTAGAGTTCAATTATATTTAAGGTTTAGGTTTTTGTTTGTGAGTCTTCAGATCTATTTTCATCCTTTGAGCTTTTTGTCCAGTCCCAAGTTTCTGCATCCCATTTCTTCTATCTCTTTACACTAGAGCTCAATTTTGTTTAAAGTTTAGGTTCATGTTTGTGAGTTTCCATATTTTTCTTCATCCCTTGAGCTTTTTGTCTAATTTAGAATTTGCATTCCATCTCTTTTTATCTCTCTACACCAAAGTTCATATATGTTTAGGGTTTAGGTTCTTGTTTGTGAGTTTTCAAATTTATCTTCAACCTCTCTGGAGTCTAGAGTTTCCCAACTCCATTTTTTTATCTTTCTACACCAGAATTCATCTTGATTTAAAGTTTAGGTTGCTTTGGTTGAGTCTTTAGATTTGATCTACCTTTTTGGATTCTAGAGTTTGCAACTCTAGAGTCTTTGATTCAAGTTTATTCTTCATAATGCCTCCATAACTTCTTCACACCTACAATTTCAAATATTTTTTTCTAGCAAGAACCTTGATGCTATCTAGGTGGGCATTTTATAATTCTGACAACAATATTGTTTTTTCATGTCATGGTCCTCTTCCATTTCCTCCCTTTTTCTCACTTGACTAGTCTAATATTTCAAATCAAAATAATGAAATGATGTTGTTGCTATGAACATTGATGATTCTTCTTCCACCCCTAATTCATTTGCCAAATGTCCCATTAGTCAAGAAAAAGAACTATGATGTTGACAGGAAGCTCAAGGATCTTAGGTTGCAAAATTGCCATGGGTAGAATTCTGTTTGGGATCAAATGGCAGCCTACACATTGTCAAGTGTAAAATTTGCATTGACGTGGAAGGAAAGGATAAAATCCTTGTTAGTAAGTGGGATTTTCTTTGTAAGCATGCATGTTGGTAGAAAGCTAAGAAAAACATTGGAAATAATGTGAAGAAGGGGGAGTTGTATTATTCCCAAAATTGCAAACATGCCAAAAACCATAAGTTGTTTGCTCTTTGTAGTGGATAAACTGTTGCTGCACAACTTGGGAATGGGGATGTAGGAGAGAAAGGAATAAAGGTTGTGCAATTTGCCACAATATTTCATTTGTTGCAACAAGGATGTCCCATGTTGGAGTATGAGGCAATAAAATTGTTATATGAATTTCTTATAATGCCAACCACCAGTAAGAAACATTGGAATGATAATTCTAGATGGACGATTGCTAAATTCATGCATCAAAAGGTTTTACAAGCAACTAGAGTTGTAATTGGGGCTATTTGTTCATTGCTTTGAGTGTGATGAATTCTCCATATTAGACAACCAATCTTAGTTATTTATCCATTGTTATGTTGTGGAAAATTGGGTGAGGATTCCTATTTTGATTTCCCTTGATCGTGTTTTGGAAGGATCCAAAAATGACAATCTAACAAAAGTGATGATGGAAACATTGACCATAGGAGCAAACGGTGTGAATGTGTTTCAAGGCACCTTGTTTGGTGTCATGAAATAAATTCATCATGATTGTGCACCTTACTCCATAGGAGTGCATTGTATGGCACATTGGACAAACATGTTAGTGCAAACCCTTATCAATGTTTCCTTTGGTGAAGCACATTAAAAATCTACCACAAACCTTGCATGCTTATTTCGCACATTCCCTTAAACTGCATTTGGAATTCACAAAATTGGCTAAGAGTATGGATGACTAACCCGTAAACTCCTTGATAGACTCAATTGTAAGTCCAAATGTGAAAACAATGAAAGGATAAAAAGTTAGGATATGATCCTTGGTTCGTAGCATTTTGGGGGTAAACGGGCGTGTTAGAGTTCCGAGATGGGGATTAAGACGAGCGACAAGCGGGTCAATTATTCACATGAACCTACATAAATCAGACAACAAGTTGGTTTGTGCATAGTTAGAGCACTTTTGGTGCAAGGGTGAGCCATGGTCAAACACGGATTCATAAAACTCACCACGACCCAGACTTGGGGGAAGCCACCACCTTCCCCTTTATAGTATTTTTTGTGCTTGGCCATAGGGCCTGCACCCAAATGTCATTTTGTCCTGGGATTCTCAAATTGGGAGTCCTGAAATTTTGAAAATTCCTGAAATTGGGACTCCCACAATTTTGGAGGCCCATAACTTCTTGTGAAGACCTTCGATTGAGGTGAGGTCTGAAGCAAAGTTGTAGCCCTTGTCAAGATCTTTCCACCAATATGTGGCAAGCCACTTCCACGCAAGTAAATCAAGGTAATTCTTGATTTTTAATGGTCGGGAGTCAAATTGGCAATTTGATTACCGACCCTTTTTTTGACCATAACTTATGTTTTAAGTACCCAAATGGGTCATGACAACCCATTTTAGACATATATGTTCCAAAATATTTTCAATGATATAAGGAACTCTTGAATCCAATGAGTTTTAACGTTTGCAATCGCCTTCTAAAAATTTGGGAGTCCATTGGGACTACAATTCTCAAAGTGGGAATTCACTTGGTAGTGTGGGGGTTCATTCCTTCACACTTTTCTACACTTTCGAGAACATGAAATGTGACTCCCGAGCTTCACTCTTGGCCTGCACCTTTGCAAGCCCTTGCCTTGGTTGCAAGCCTAAGGCTAGGGTTACGACATTGGAAACCAAGGAGAACAAAATCTTGCATAACATCAAGACTTGATGGATTTCCATGTTGAACATTACCAAAAGAGTAATGGCAAAATATAAAACCTTATTGGTGAAATGGTTATAGACCAAAATGCAAATCAACAACCAAAGTTCAATTAACATTTGTGTGACCTATAGATTTTACTTGGGCTTAAATGCATTTTGCCCATGTTAGAATCAATGCATGCTTTTATCAAGTTTGCCTAAATGTGGGACATATTTGTATGTGACCTTGTGGTAGCCATCAAAGTCTGTTAAATTGATTTTTATAACATGTACTATGATTAAACCTTGAAGTTTATTGCAGACAATTTTTGGGCTTTCAAGTCTTTGTTTGATTACAAGCATGAAAACATCCATATGCGATTGATGCTGGATGTTAATATTGGAGTTTTCCACTTGACCTTTGAAGTCTTTGGCCAACACATTTGGGTAGTCCACCGGGATTTGGAAACTATGGTCACTTGCTTTGTGGTAAAATATGTTTTTACTGCTATAGAGTCTTTGGTGAAAAACTAGTGCACAAGTGATGCCTTCCTTGCCTAGTTTAATGATTTTTTGCTTCATTCCAACTTTAGGTTTGTAGGATTTTTTTATTGACATTTCAACATCATGTGTGTGCTTTGGTAGGGGCTATAAAGAGATTTATTTAAAAGTTCAATACAAGGTTCCTAGCTTGTGCCATCATGGATGTGCTTGGGATTGTGCATCCCCAATATTGGCTATAACTAGATTGTGATGTGAATTTTGGCAAACACTTTCTTAAAGCTACTTTATGTTTTGGTAATACATAGACCTTAAATGGGAGGTGGTTCAAGTGCATGAACTCCTGAATGCAAGCGACCTTGAATGCCAACATGGCATATTCAAATTGACAATGAAATCAAATGTAGCAAATTGTTTGGCCCCTCCCTTTGACACAAATCCTTTGACTAGGATGTGGCATTTGTGACAACATTTCACATTTTGATTACTAGCTTCCTTGAGTATGTCAAAATGGTTGAGTTGGCTATGGTGTAGGTGGTTGGTAATGTGGAGGATGAGATATGTTTCTCTATTATGGCATTTATGAAATTTAAGCTTCATAATTCGTTGACAACCCATTTGCCACTCGTTGTGCGCATGTTTGTGCATTGTTTCTATACTATACATAATTTCCCATAGAAAGAGTGCATTGAGCAGTGGAGAAGTGCCCACCACTGCTATTGTTATGATTGGTAAGGTGCAATGAACAAGTTGATTTGAGAGACCATAGAGGTTCTTCAAAGAGGAAGGCAACTTCTTTGCATATGCTTATCTTAGCATGTGCATTAGCATTTTTTGTGCTAGCAAAGGTTTGTTGGTAATCTATGGTGAATTCCAATGTCTGGCTCCTGAGACAAGCCCTTCTATTTCCATGGCTCTGGCATGTTCTGCATGCTTTCATTTTGCATGGAATTTGTGGTAACATTGATGTACATTGTAGGCTAACTTGATGTGATGCAAGTCAGCTGAGCTAGAAAGGCTAGTTTCAGGGATTCAATTCCCCTTCAATTGTTTAGATTTGCTCTTGGCTGTCACAAAACATGGAGTTTGATATCTATGCTTGATATTTTTGGTTTCACACATGAATGCTCTGCTTTTTAGTGTTTGGATTTGCAATGGGTACCAAATGTATGTCTTCAAGTTCTTTTATTTTGGTTGCCTGAAAGTGTATTAGAAGTTCAGTGTAGGTGCCACATTTAAATAAGCAAAATCTATCCCTTGCCCAAATCTACATATTGTGCAAACTCATAATTGCCAAAAAACGATAATTGCATCCTCATGTTAGCCAAATACTTCCACTGCCAAATCTGCAGGGGATGCGAGATACTTCACCACCAATTTAGCTAGTAGCCACATTTTGAATAAGAAACTAGAAGTGGAGCCAGAGAAGGCTCCTGGAACTTAGGCTACTAGCCCCGTGAGCACCATAGAATGTTCAGAAGGGGCCACTAGAAGGGCTAATTCCCAAAATTAGAAAAGAAAACCATTACTAAGAACGCACAATACACAACATATAAATGAATAACAAATTAAAAATTAAAAAAAAGCATATTTACAAGCAAATCACAATCATTACTACTATGACTAACATTTCTATTACAATCATTGGTGCTAGTCATTACTACATTTATTACTAATGACTACTTATGACTCTTCAATTATTCTAGCCATTGAACAACTTGAAAAATCAATCTTCTACACCATGGCCATCATTCTACTTATAAATTTTTTTGTATAGGGTCTCCTTGGTTGAGTTTGGGGAATGGTTGAGTTTGGGGAATGGTTTTCCTTGGTTGCCAGATCCCACCTATATGGTCCCTATTTTGTATGACCCTTTTAGTTTGGATCCATAAACCTAAGTAGACACCCTGGTAGAGCCCTGGACGGCGTTTAAAAGACTTGCCCACACAGGAAATGTTCCTCACCCATGAGGGGTTTAAGCTTTGCCTATTGTAAAGTAAGAGGCAAATTTCATCATAAGCCTAAAAAATTCTAGATCACAAGGAGTAGGAATGAGACACACCTTACATGTACACGAGGCCTCTCACACCTACTTGGTGTGCAGGTGTAAGGAGCCTCTTGTAAGCATAAGGTGCCCTGCAAATGCAATAGGGAAATTCTCCAAGAACTTTACATGATGTGAGGCATTGTCAGAAATGATGGCCTCTGTTTTCTTGCAAGGTGATGCCCTATGAGTGGTGCCTACATTCCCAAACTTTGGACTTGAGCTCAGCTCTTACATTGCATGAGTTCGTCCTTTTGGGAGCGTCCCACTCTTAGTGCTGTGTACTCTACATGATTCTTGGGATTTACAGGGGGTAGGAATAGATGTGTTTTGAGTGCGGTGAGACCTGAGGAGTGTGGGTGTTGCTGAAATAAGCACTCATCGGAATCAGAGTCAAGTAGGGTAAAGTTCCATTTGGTAATGTGGCCTCTAGATACACTAAACTATTTTTGCCGGTGCTTTGGACATTCAATTTGGATCTACCCTTGTCAGCCTTTGTTTTCTTGTGTCAAATTTTGTAACGTTGAGATAATTTTGAATTTTTTTTTGTTGCAAATTGAAGGCGTTTTCAAAGAAATTTGCCCAAAAATCAATTTAAGAAAAAAATCTGAATTTTTTTGTGAGATTTATATACATGGTTCAACGTGTAAGAACCCTCTTGAAATGAAAAATAGGTTCCCTATTGTGGAGGTAAATTAAGGTATGGCCACACTTGGTGTTTAGGGTTCGCAACTAATATCACCTTAACATGCAAAAAATGCCACAAATCACAATAGCATACATATGACTCATGCTTGGCGCTAATTAATTTTTAAGAGGGCCAAGTAATAATTAAAAAAAAACTAAGAATAGTTTGTCAAAATTCTAAAAAATTAAACTTAATTTGAAACAAAAGATAATTTTGATTTCTAGTCAACTTAACATGCTTAGAATTACACTGTTGAAATTTTAAATTAGGGTTGTTGGACCCCTTTCTTTCAAAAAAAAATTATTAGTTTCACAATATTTGCCAAACATGAGTTATATGAACAATACCACAATTTCTAACACTGCAAGTTACCATTCCTTTTAAACATTGTTTCAATATGTTCACAGATTTATGTTAACTAATAACTAACATTGAATTATCTGTTTGGAGTTTGCAATCTAGTTCACACTTACAAATATTTTATTTTTTTGTTGTTGAAAGATATAAAAAAAAAGGATAGACAGGGATGCATACCAACATTTGAGTTAATTTGTTATTTTTTGAAACTTTAGTTTATACCAATGTTTAGATCTGAAATCTAATTTTTGAAAGATTTAATATTAATTAACAATTGTTACTAAGACCATCTTAACATCAATGCCATGCCATATCCCACCTAAAATTTAGTGTCATTAGGTGTGGACTAATGCTTAATTTTAACATCCTTAACACTATCCTAACACTGGAGTAACACCAGGTGTGATTATACCTACCCAGATGGATAGATGAGGTTAAGTTAAAAAAATTCTCCAAGTGCTCAACTACTTTAAGGACTTCAACATCTTGAGTCCTACGCCAGCCTCCACGCAACCCATCCCAGAAGCATCATCTGACTGCTGAGTACCTCCTGAAGTTGCTTATGGAAATATTGCTCTAAGAGCATCTCCAGCGGTGCTCAGTATGTGACCCTCAGAAAAAATCTTTCACATCCAAGTTTAGTTGTGTACTCTTTTGCAACCCCAACCATAAAACTGAAACTGGGACAGAAAATAGGTGGGGGACTACTGATGGCAAACCACCTTGGCGAATCATTATGATGGGCCAATCAGAAACACTCAGTAGCAATTAAATCATATTTATTACACTCTTTTCTGCAGGTGCACAGCGCTGCTTCGCCTTTTACCAGCCACGGAAATGAGTGCAATTTTGCTGAGCCAAAACCGTTTTCCTGAGCCAAACAGGCATTCTTTGGTTTTTCTTCATCAAATTTTACTGTGCAGGATCACATAGCGAGCACCACTGGAGATGCTCTACCCCAACTAATTGTGGGACAATGTACTAACATGTGATGTTGGACGGTACAACAAAGACTCTTCATTTGTGGTGGAATCAAACTCATTTGCTTTGAATTGGCTAGTTCTATTGTAAAAGAAATAATTCCTTTGTAAGAAGCCCTTTATGAATGTCCATTAAATATGAATTATTCCACGACAGGAGTATGAGACATGTCGTTGCAGTCCTCCTCTGGTCTTACACACGGATGATCAATCAGTCTTTCAGTTAGTCAGCGAGTCAGAAGATCATGATCATACATGGTCTGTTCACAAAATGTTAGGAGCATCCCAAAGTTCCAACTATCGAGGTGCAAAGACTCACAGTAAGAGCAAACAAAATCAGAACAAATAGGGTAAGCAGGCCGGTGTCTGAATACTGAAGTTTGGGTTTGCTCGTCGTTTTTGCAGGAGGGCGCCATTGTTTATGTTGTCCAAAGAGTAGATAGAGCACTCCTCTTGGTGCACCTGTTGCACTAAAAATCAGCCAAAAACAGATCAGAGGCGAAAAAGTTAAGGCCTCCCAAAGTAGGGGGGCGGGGTCATTTTTACAGAAAATTCTTGATCGAACAGCTCATAGCTTATTTTCAAAATTCCCAAAAATTTCTTAAATATTCTCTGTTTCCTTTAGAGTTAAAAGAGGATTTGTAAAGCTTAAGGTGGCAATTTCAGAGCAGTTTAAATTGCTCAATTTGAACCAAAAAAAATGAGAAAGTTATGCACTAATGAAGTATGAGGGGTCAAAATGAAGAAAACTGAAAAAAAACGTGTTTTGCAGTTCGAAAAAACGAATTTTCTTTACTGATCTTTTTTGGTTGCTCCTTTGGCTTTGCATTTCAAAGATGATTTGTAGAGCTTGAGAAGCACTCCTATAACATTTTAAATCACTCAAAATGGAGAAGAACTGAGAAAAATCTGCCAAAATATTCGGTGATAAGCTAGTGTTTGATGATACGTGCATCTACCCTGAGAAGTCTTAGGACAAAAGACTGTTTGCTTGACTAGAAAATAACATGACACATCCAGTTCTAATCCCTTAATGACCAGAGCATCTTAAGATATAAATTGCTCATCAATAATCAAGGTTGCAGATCAAAGAAGCAAAAGTCTGTCTCCATAATGCTCTGTCACCTGTCTTCCTTGACCACTATTAAGAGATCAAGCTTAGAATGTCTCAAAGAAAAATGCAAATCCCTTCAAACTAGGAATTGTCCAGTGTTGGGTGGGTATTTGATCTTGTTTATAATTGCTGGGACTTGTAAATATTTCAGAATTAGAAAACCGCCTGTTCCAGTTTGTTATGAAAACAATCGGAGTCAAAGAACTGCCCATTCTAGTAATTTCAGAAACCTCAAAGAACTGGCCGTGTTCTGAAAGAACCGGCAGATTTATGAAAGTCTCAACAGTTATTTGATGTTTGATTCTGATTTTTTCAATGTTTCAGAATCATGGTCACATATCAGAACTGGTTATTTGAGTATTTGAGAACCGTGGCTGTGAACCTTAAGAACTGCCCTGACAACCAGTGGGGTCTGCACCTGTTTCTGACAACCACCCAACAGTAGTCTGGTCATATAAGGACGAGTCTGCTTTTTCTCGTCTACATGAACCAAGTTTTACAAGTACTCTATACTTGTGCATCTAAGCAGCTCATATAATCAATCACGAGATCAGAATCGGATCCTCCAGATGTCTTCAAACATTCCAATACCGCCTCTTTCACTAGACAATAAACCCAATGCCTCTATGCACCTGCTTCCACTGCAATGCCACATTTAATTCTTTCTGTACAGGAGGGCAAGAGAGTTGCCTACTAGAGGCCAAGAGGGTTGTGAGGCAGCGCCCTTTCGCCCTTTCGTTAATGACAACGCCACATGGGATACAGAAGCTGCAGTTGCAAGTTGGCTCTCTGAATACTTGTGCTGTAGATTCTTGAGTCCTGACCTGTGTTGTGTGGGTATGGCTGAAACGGACATGGCGTATAGCCAAAAAATTGCATTATGTCAAGCCTCTATGGCCTGGGCTTGTTATAATTTTTGCAAAAGTAAGCCCTCTGTGCATGCAAATAAATTCACAACAGGTATGCATAATATGTTTGAGTAAGTAGATTCCCTTCAAAAAAGCCAATGCATGTGTATTGACAAAGCTAGATTTGAAAATGACACAAATATTGGTGAAAATATCCTCATTCAAGTTCAGAATTTTTTTCTAAACATATGAAGGATTGCAAATAGTAACCCATGATGCTACACTAATATTTGCTACACTAATTACTAACTATCAAAAAGTCATTTGAACATGTGTCAAAAGCAATGTTAGAAAGTTGTAATGACCTTCTTGATTGGCCACGCATTTTTCTCTTTTGGGGTGTTTATGGGTTTTCTATGTTGCAAGTATCTAGACAATTAGTTTTTGTTAGTTGGTTAGTTAGTTTAGGTCATTCAATTAGTCATGATTTCAATTAGTTAGTCACAATTTCAGCCCATCATCAATCACTTAATAAATCAGTTTTTTCAATTTGGTTTCATGTGACGTTGTTGTTTTGGGTGAGTATGCTTTGAAAAAAATTGTTCAATTTGGTGTCATGTGATCTTGTTGTTTAGAGTAAGTAAGCTTTGAAACAAAATTGTTCAATATGTGTCATGTAATCTTTTTGTTTTGATTGTGTATGTTTTGAGAAAGTTGATTTAGATTTGAGAGTGCACCTTGTGTCCAATGTGTAATTGTTACATCTCAAGGACATTGCAATTCAATTCAAAGTGAAGAACAAAAATTTGCTTTTTCACTTTGAGGAGATTGCAATTAAAGTTAATTTCTTCAAGTTTTCAATCCCAAGCCAACAATGTTTCAAACTAATGATGACCCTTTTCATTATAAAATTCATTTAGTTTCAATTTTGTGATTTCACAATGCCCATCACTTGACATGAAAAAGAATCCAATGTTTGGAAACTATTGTTTGTGCTTTACCCACCAACCTAAAGGATTGAAAGACACAACTTGCATCACAATCCTTTTGAGTAATGACAACTTTGAGTTTAGGAGTTTTAGTGCAACTTTCTAAATTGAAGCCATAGATCTAAACGCACCAAGTTCAAGCAAAACATCAACAACATGTTCAACATTTTTAATGGTTAAAGCTGGTTTGTTATAAACAATCAACAATAATGCATTTTCATTTCACAATAATACAATATTGCAATATGCATGGTCTTTTCAATGCTACATAATTTCAAATAACTTCTATATTTTTAGATTGCAAGTCCAACATGAGAACCAACATATTATGTGCACTTTGGGGTTGATAAGATGAATGAAAAAATAAATGGCTTGAATGCACTTATAATTTTAATTCACATGTAAATGCCAAGATGCATCAATTTGGAGTCAAAGTTATCTCCAATATGTAATCAACATAAAATAAACAAGATAAAATGACGACTCAAGAAATTTAAAACCATCAACATAACATTAGAAAAATCATAAAATATCATAAGACATGTACATGCATGACCTCATTTTAAATATGATTTGTGTTTTACATCATAAAACAAATAGATCTGGGTACATAAATTGCAATAGAAAACAACTAGTACCTTTGGGTTTGCTTCAAACTACATTGGGTGACCATTGGAATCAAAATCTTGTTAAATTGTTATGCCGTAGTCCTTGTCGAGGGACTTGGAATTGTACTTTGTAAAATAATGGTCTATTTTAAAATAACATAGATTGATGACCTTGAATTTTATGGTCTTTTTGAAAGAATATTTTTATATGCAAACTGGGTCTTCATTAGAGTCTTCAACTTTTGAAGGTGAAGAGATGCACTTCTACAAGTTTTAACCCATTCATGTTTATGTTTTCCATCTTTTTTTTATTCAAGTAATAGTTTTTTAAAAAGAAAATTGTTTAGGGTTTAGGGGAGATGGTGGCTTTGACAATGGTATGGAGAAAATGATGTTTCATGGTCTTGTTGACCATGCTAGGAATTAATTCATTATAAATATGTTTTACACTTGTAAACATAACATAATCACATTATCAAAGGATTAGCCTCTTAAGCCATATGTTTAGTGAAACTCAAAAGACGATACCTTTTGGTGATGTTAAAAGTTGAAGCCTCAAGATTTGTTTTTTTTTTATTAAGATTAGACTTTTTGTAAAAAGCTTTGTCATAAAATAAATAAACAATTGAAAATATTTTTGGCATTTTTATTGTTGTAGAAGTTTGTTGGACATTTATAATTAAATTGGATGCATTTCTTTGTGTTTTGTAAAGATTCAACACATCAATATGCTCAAAAGTGACACATATTTGCTCATGGTAGTTGTGCCATGGTTTTGTTATACATAACAAAACCTTTCTAATCATGAGTGCTTTTGTTTTTTTTCCAGAATCTTTTTCTTGGACATTATGACACATAATGCATTACATTTGTTAAAAATTAGAAGAGCTTACAAAATAGTAAATCATTGAGTTTAAAAAGACCCCACAAGCTTGTTGTCTTGTTAAAAGAAAACCAATTTTTTTTATTCATTTGTATTTGGGGAACTTGATAATACTACCATTGCACTTGTGCATTAGGTTGTGAAATTTCTTCCTTCGATCATTTTTCTCCATCTAACTCACAAATTGATTTAGATTTAACCACACCATCACAATTTAGAGCCCACATTTAACATCTGCATCATAATCAACAATCAATTGAAGAAAACCTTGTGATTTTTCTTTCATTCTCATGAGGTGTGTATCATCCTAGTTGAATTCCATTTTCCAACAAAAGAGTGACACCAAGTTTACGGTTTAGGGAACAACAATGACAAAATGATGAAAAAAAACTTTTTGATCTACTTGAACCCAAGAGCATGACAACTAACAATAATGTAATGACAACATCAACATTTTTGTTTAGCTCAAATTCAAAAGTGCAAACAAAAAAGTGATAAGAAAAACATTAATGCAAATTGAGAACACATTGTGATTGAATCTTGAACTCAATGCAACAAAAGCAAAAAAATAAATCAAGAAGTTTGTCTTCTTCAACTCAAACAAATGTAACATAACATAAAAAATGAAATGAAAAAGATGTTTAATATTGAAGCTTGAAATCTCCATGGATATGAAGATCATCTAAAATCATCAATGCAATGATACAATAGAAAAAAAACATCAAAGCATGTCAATGTTTCCTTCTCTTGTCATCTTGTATGTTTGATGGAATGTAGAAAAACAATGTTCACTTTCTTTATGTGGCACATATTTGAATGTTCCCTCTTTCATTCGAATGTCAAGATCTTTTATTCACTTGGTTTCAAATAATTGTGACCACATTAAAACCTTGTACAAAATTATATGTGACACATGGCATCACCTTGTTTGTTTTATTCTAAATCAATGATAACCAATACAAACATATTTATTTGTGGGTTTAAACATGTGAGAATCATTTATTTGTTAATTTAACCTTAGACACACACATGGGATGCAATACATGATGATAGAATCATTGGGATATGTGGCATAGATACATGCAAGGTTTAATGGTCATAAGTTAGGCAAATGGCCATTCTCTAAAAACTAAACACTATAGTTTAGATTGATTGTTACACATTGGAATTATTAGAAGAATTACAATTACATAGTTAGATTGGCAAACTTTTTTTACAATTAAAAGACCCAAGTTCAAGAATTCTTTTCTAATGCACTACACATCTATTTTTGGAAAAACATTTCACAATAACGTTTTTGAGATAATTCCCCATACACATTTTTTTTTTTTTTTCTACTTGTCTTTCCTTTTTTCCTTGCATTAAATTGTTCACTTCCTCTTCAAACTTCTTTACAACAATGGCATGGTTTACATCAATATGTTTTTTTCAAAGATGCTATTCCATTTGTTTGTAATATGAAATTAATCCCATTTCTTGCTTCCATTTTGGATTTATGCATTGATTAAACCATTAAAGCAGAAAATACAATGCATAACTTTATCTTGTGCATGTGTTTTGAGGCAAGGTGACATGGTGATACATTGAAATGAAGAGTCTATTTCATTGTTTTTGAATGATTGGTGGAAAGATTGGTGCACATTTTATGGCCACCCTATCATGGAGTGAGGTGATAGGGTATGTCATTACGTTACAATTGATTTAATCTAGTGTTATGCATGTATCGTACATATGACTCATGTTTGACATTTCTTTGTAGAATATTTATTTATTCAGAAAAAAAAAGTTTGGTAGTTTCAAATTGAATCTTTCAAAATTTCAATAGTTTACAAATAAATATGCAACATAGATCTTGTGTTCTACATTTGTAATAATAACCTAATGGTTTTCAATTTTCAACAATTTGACAAATATCAATAAAATTTTCTCTTTTCTTTAGCTAGACTTTTTGTGAATTATTTTGTGCTAAACATCAATGGAAGGTGTAGTATATGGTTTAAGGTTCACACTTTATAAGTGTAAATGGCATAATGGAATTTATTTACATTTCATGTAAGTGTATAAGGTTTACCTATGTATCCATGTAAATGTTTAATTGTATAACAAAGGACATAGAAATGTAAAATTGCGTAAAAACGATGCAAAAACATGTTATTTCTATTTTGGGGGAAGGGGAGCCCAAAGTTAAATTTTCTTTGTGATGATGGTCCAATCAAAATGCGCCATTTCAAAAGCCCCCCCAAAAAAAAACCTCAAAATGCACCACAACCAATTAATTAATTTTCTAAAATGAATTGCAATAGGTACCCAAGTTCTTGTAAAAGCCTAGGCCAAAAATGATGATGAACAAAGTTAGGAATGGACATTCTACTCAAGTAGTAAGGTCCCACTTGCACCCAAGATGCATTCACAAATGTGCACCCAAGATATTCTCCAATAGCACTACAATTATCCCCTACCCTTTGTTTAAAAGTGTGTTCTTGTACCATATGTATGTCAGCTAAAGGAAGGCACTTCCTCAGTAGATTTACAGTTGCACACCCAAATACATTTACACAAAACAATGTAAATGTATTTGACAATCGCATGCATTACCCATGTGAAATGTAAAAGAAGATATACGCTTGGCGGGCAATGTAAGTAAAGACTTACACATACATTGTTTTACTTGCTGTATATATGAGTATTTAGAGCATCTCCAGCAGTACTAAGTGTATGACCCTGCAAAATTGTTTTTCACATCCAAGTTTAATTATACCCATAAAACTGACACCAGGACAGCAAATAGGCCAGGGACTACTAATAGCAAACCACCTGGACGAATCACTATGATGGGCCAATCAGAAACACTCAGCAGCAATTAGATCATATTTATCACACTCTTTTCTGTCTGCAGGTGCACACACCGCTGCTGCACCCTTTCACCAGCCAGCCACGGCAATGTCCGCAATTATGGGAAGCCAAAACCATTTTCTTGAGCCAAACCGGCAAAAGTTGGATTTTCTTCATCCAATTTTACTGTGCAAGATCACATACTGGGCACCTGCTAAAGATACTCTTACACTTACACATAAAGCTGCCTTAATCCTGAACCCATGTGAGTGGGGCACACTTTTATATTCTCTCTGTCATACTTAGCTTGATTTCTCATCACATGTCATAACAATAAATAGGTAATTATATGATATGGAATTGAATTGTAGTTGTTCTTTTGCCTTGATAACCTTGTTTTTTGTGTGCAGGTTGGCTCAATGCAGGTACTAACTAGTTCACCCAAGGAGTCCTTCCTTCCTGGTCCTACTTCTTAACTTCCCCCAAGACATGCAGATGCAGCTAGACTCTTGCAGGTGCTTTAAGCCCCTTGGAACAATTAATTGGCTGTACAAGTGTCCATTACACTAGAGACTAAATCCCCAATGAGTGGTTCTGACCTAGCTAGTGACTTCTTGGACAGTGTGTTTTTTTTGGGAATTCTCTTTTGAAGCCACAAATGGCAACCATCCTTAGAACAATTTAGCCAAATCTGGCTATAAACCCAATATGAAATATAAATATTTAATCATCTTTAGTCACTCTATACCTTTGGCTATACTCTAGAAACCAAATATGAAATATAAATATTTAATCATCCTATATATTTGGCTACACACTAGAAACCAAATATAGGGTTCTGGTGATTGAAAATTTTCAAAAACACTTCAATTCTGAATTTCACTTTTGGGTGAAATTTTGCCAGAAAAAAAGAGGCTGCATCTAAATTAATAAGAAAAATGACAGTGAGGTTTATTTGTCACTTTTGTGGACTTGCAAGGGTTTAGGTTTAGGGGGGTGAAAACCAATCTTGGGCGGATATCAATTTTTTTTTCTGATATCCGTTTGTTTTGATTTTTTTTTTTTAAATGATAAAAAATACTGTGTTGCATCTTAAATTCAATTAATTTTTTTTTTCAGTTATGTTATCCATTAAGAATATAAAAATTCTTTTTATTAGTTCAGAATCTGGATTTCACACTTCCAATGTCTTAGAACATAATATCCCTCGGATATCCAATGTGGTTTTCACGGCTTGGATAACAATGTTCAACAATTTCACTACAAAACCTATATACAAAGGGATGAAATTATAAATTACAAAATTACATGTCCACAAGCTCATTTCACTCAAATTCATTTTGATACTTTTTCTAGATCTTTTTCTAAAGAAATGTCAGTTTTAATCAACTCTATCAAGTTAGAAGGCAAATAACAACCCACCTTAGGATCATTTACCAATTCTTGCTTTTTTATTCACATAAAATAATGACCAACGTAAGACATTTTGATTATGAGGTTTTCATTTTTTCTTTTGGGAATGCAATAATTTCAAAATTTTCTTAATTTTTAAAATTATTTTTAAAAAATTTATTTATTTTAGTTTGTAAACTTGGGTTTTCTTGAATGTTTTCCACATCATCTTCACATTTAGATTCCCTTAGAAACATTTCACATCCATCATTTTGACTTAGTGTATTATCATTTCCACTATAGTCTTCCATTTTTCACATGATGTTCAACAAGGCTTGTGGTAGAGAAACTCAAGCAAATAAAATGTCTTGCAAATGAATGTCTTGATCTAGGTTTAGGGTAAAATATGGATGTTAAAAAATACTAATGCACAAAATGTCCTGTAAAAAAAATTGCACAATAAAACATACAAAAATCAAATCTAGAACTAAATAAAATTATAACAAAAAACTAAAAGTAGAAAAGAAAACTATGAAAAACAAAAACAAGAGAAAAAAATTAAAAAATGAAAAAAAAAATTACTTCACAAAAAAATCTTGTTAGTTGTCACCAAAAAAAGCTCCAAACTCAAACCCCATAATTTGCAAAATGCAACAGGGGGACAACTCAAACTCATAATAATATGAAGGAAGGGCACAATCTTATATATAAAAGCAAATGTGGTGTCTATATGTCTGTCTTTGATGACAAACAGGGCAGGGCAGGGCAGGGCGGCCAGGGCAGACACCCGCCCACATCAGGTCATTTTCAGTTACGCCTGGAAAAGCAACAGTGGTGGTGTCTGTCTATGTGGGCAGTGCTTGGAAGATTCTTCCAGTCACTGCCCGTTCCCTGTGGAGCTTCCCCAGATGTAACTTCCCTAGATGTAACTGACTCCAGAGAAAAAAGAAATCAGGGGCAGTCTGATTTTTTGAGGCAAAAGATTTGGTAGACTAGAAAAAAAAATATTTAGGCC
>Ga0116231_10003373_pt1 | contig 33244 bp, 12 predicted proteins | sample S1TSphgellanicum_2_FD_89695 | JGI IMG/M metagenome (GOLD analysis project Ga0116231, IMG submission 89695) | Host-associated microbial communities from peat moss isolated from Minnesota, USA - S1T2_Fd - Sphagnum magellanicum MG | ecosystem: Host-associated > Plants > Peat moss > Unclassified... | reverse complement strand
TTTTCCTCCTAATTAGTTTTTCCTTTTTCATTTTTTTTATTTTTTTTTTTTTTTTTTAAAATTTTAAATTAATAATTTAATAATTTTTTTCCTACATATATTAATTTATTTTGTTTTTTTTTTTTTTTGGGTTGCCCCCTAGCAAGAATTTCAATCATGTGATTTTTTGACAATTCCCATTCATACGAGTCCATTTCATATAAATTTCATTCATCTTTGGCATAGTGCATTTTTATAGTTGAGAGACCATACATGTGTTATGGATGTTTGACCTTATTTGCAATGCCCTTGGTTGAAGGTTTCTATCAGAGGTTGATTTTAAGCATTTCACCGGAGATGATGGGAATACTCTTGTTGATTATTTTGCAATTGCAGTAAGCACTTTGATTTTCAGCTTTATACCCAATTTTTGTAAATGCACTCCTTATTTTTTGATTTTTTCAGAAATGAGAAATTTGAACAAGATTTCTTATTTATTTTTCATTAACATAAATATGAACTTAAGTTTGTATATTGTAATAATGCCTTAAAAAAAAATGGTCACAAATTCATAAGTTTTTTAAAAAAAAACCCACTAGATGCCATTACTTTTTAGAAGCCAATTTATAGTTGAGTTTTCAAATTTAATTAACTTAACTAAGGTTAGCCTTTAGGGGGTAACATATAAGGCAATGCTAATATTCATTTGTTGATGAATGTAGGTGACAATTGTTGTGGTTGCTGTCCCAGAGGGTCTTCCTCTTGCTGTCACTTTAACGTATGCATTTATTTAATGTTTATAAAAATATTGTATTTAATAAAAAAATCCAAATTCATTTTTCATTTTTTTTTGGTTTAAATGTAATCAATCATGTTCTCAAGACAATTGTCCATGTTCAATTGTGAAAAATCCTTGAATTTAAAAAAGAAAAAGAAAAGACAAGATTGAAATTTATTTTAATTGTTGCCCAGGTTGGCATATTCAATGGCAAAGATGATGGATGATCGAGCACTCGTAAGCCATTTTCAACATTTACCACTTTAAAATTAAAAAATCATAATAATTTTAGGGAAATTATGATATAAATATAATATAATATAATATAATATAATTTTTTGGGAGCATTTCAAAAGTTTTGTTGACAATAGTTTGATGGGTAATTTTGATTCAGGTTAGACATTTATCAGCATGTGAAACAATGGGTTCTGCAACAACAATATGTAGTGACAAAACAGGCACTCTCACAATGAACATGGTATGTGTGACCATTGAGCTCCAATAAATTAAAAAAATGTGATTTACCCACACATTTTAGTGTTACTTAAGTTGCTATTTATATTAAAAATTTATATTTATAAATTATTCTATTGTATCTATACTTAATATGGGATTGCATGTGCCCTAAAGTTAGATTGATACACACACAATTATAAACATTAGCCCTTCACCTTTGCACTTGAGCACAATTGTGTTCATAAATGGTCGCTTCAATTAGCTCACCATATTAGTTCCTAATTGGATCGATTTCTCTAATTGAGATCAAAACTAAAGCACAATATATGCATTAATTATTCAAAAATATTAATCACCAAAATCCAAGTTTGTTGTAAAGCATACGCAACTATGAATTGTGCTAAGCATAAAAGCCTTACATTGCACTAGGAAAACTGTATATACAATACAAACTTATTGAACTATACACACCTTATGATGGTTCTAGTGGGGCTTGTTGAAGAGCTTGGGAGTAAATTGAGGCTTCTTAAAATTATAGCTCGATGCATGATTCTCAATATCAATAGATGTTATGTTCAATTTTAATTTTTTTTTTCCAGATGACCGTTGTGGAGAATTGGATTTTTGGGAAACTAAGGGCAACAACGGAGTTGGAAGTCGAGTTTAGTCCACCGGTTGTTCAAGTATGAAATGCTTTGATTTTAATTTGCTTAATCTAGTCACACAACTTGTTTAAAATAATAAGGAAATTGTTTTTTCCCCAACCCTTAATTTTGCACCATGGACTAAAATCATTCATTTATGCTTTTTGGCCTTACAGACACTCTATGAAAGTATTTGCCTTAATACCAATGGAAACATCCATGTCCCTAAGGTACTTTTTTCTATAGCATTTTTGCACATAATATTCAATTTAAAAAGATAAGGGTGATCCATATAATGGATTATCTTAACCTATTTTTGTTTTGAAAAACATTAATTTATGCCTTAGCCACAAGCATTGGAAAAACTTTCTATATTACATGACCTATATATATATATATATATATATATGTTCATCACATATTATTATTATTCATCACCTTTTCGAAAATTGTGATTTTGGTCCATTCTTAACATCATGATTGAATAAGAGTATTGAAATATTGTGATGAAATTGTAACAAAGATGTAACCACAATTGCATTATTCAAAGATCAAAACTCATCATCTTATTACTTATAATAATACAAATATATGTTTAAAATGGCAGGATGGGAATGTTTCAGAAGTAACAGGAAGTCCCACCGAGCGAGCTGTGCTGAATTGGGGTATCAAGGTATGAATTACTCCTTTTTGAACATGTTTGTTTGTTTGTTGTTCACATAGTCATTAGTAGTGTTACGAGTTTTGAAATTACAATTGTACAAATTCTACCATCTTAAACATCATGTTTAATGAATATTTTTAAAAACCCTTATTGACACGGTATAACCAAACCAAACCAATTTTCAAACCTTATTGGAAATGCTTGATCACAAAATTATGTGGATGGTGTTCGATGTGTTGTTATGGGTATGATGTTTGCCTAGCATGATTGTGAATCCAACTACGAACGACTACTACCATTGAAATTAGGTTGTTTATGATATGAATAAATGCTTGGTTTGTTTCATTTCTCATGCGGGTTCATCATCTAATAATTGACGACATACTTAGATGATCAAGATTGGATTGTTCATTTGGTCAATATAAAACCTTTGTTATTTGGGTTGTTGTTGAGCACTTGATCAACCACAAATGACATATGGATTCCAAAATTTTGGCCTTTGAATTCATCGCAAAAGCCCAAGTCTACTAATTTATTTGCCAATAAATGTGAACCATCAATTAGGACAATTCTTGCATACTTTGTAGAGTCTTCACCTTATAATGTATTTTGCGTCATGCCCCCCTCCCCCAAAACCTAAATTTAGCTGGGCATTTGGAAATATCTTGAATCTACTTGAATGAGATTTTTTGAATGAGATTTTAGGGGAGTGACTCCATTTGAAAGTTCCATATCCAAAAGAATTCACCCCATTATTGCAATTCGAAACAACCATGTAAACCTTTATTTAATGATTGTAAAGAAACCCTTTTAACTATAATTTCCATCTTACTAGTTGATTCTACCTTCCCTTTTGCTTATGTTTGCATAGCTAGGAGTTCGGTTTCGTGAAGTAAGAAAAGATGTAATCACAATTGGAGTGGAGACCTTCAATTCAACAACAAAGAAGATGGGCATTTGCATTAGAGTGAGGATTGTATTTCCTTTGTGACTTTGTTGTTGGTGTCACATTGTGCACACATGGGACATATAGGTTTAACCCATGTGCCAAGTTAAGCTTTTATTGATAGGTTACAAAGGTGTTAAATAAATAAAGAAATAAATAAATAAATAGCAAATTTGGTTTATAGAAGATTTTTTTAATTTTATTTTTAATTTTATTTTTTTTGTGTTTTTGCAATAACATATATAGTTATTCCCTAGATCTAAAAATGAGACAAAACATCCATCGTCCATAGTAATCTTGCAAACAATATTAGCTACGAAAATATTAAAATTGATTTTTTGACCTACTTGTGGGTGTGTTTTCAGACTAGGGATGGAAAGACATGTGTTCATTGGAAAGGTGCCGCCGAGATCATGTTGGAATTGTGCACACATACATTGGAAGCCGATGGCTCCATCACCCCTCTCACACCGGACAAGGTAATTAACATATGTTTTCAATTTTACAATTAAATAAATAATTAATTAATTAAATAAATAAAAGGAAAAAACACCCGGCAAGGGGAACAAGAGAAGAAAAAAAGAAAGGGACCGAAGTCCAAATGATTTTTACAATTGGGATGGTGAGCCCCTTGACATGTAGAGAGAGGTTGTTTGTTATATTTAATAAACTTCAATTTTTAGTTAGGATTTCAATTTCAACCATTATTTATGAAGATTTCAAAATCAAATTGAAGCTAGTTAACACCCTTTTTTTTTAATGCATGATTTTTGTGCTATTAATTAATTACCATTTTTAATATGATTTAAATATTTTAAATATATATTTTCCACAATTTTTTTTTTAATTTAAATTTTTTTTTAAAAAAAACTTCTAATTGAACCTTTTTTTTTGGGTTGGTCATGCAACAACGATCATCATTCATTCAAAATTTTCGTATGACGACAATGAATACGAAGTATTAAAATGTGTTAAATTTTGGCACTAAGGCGGGCCACAGATGGAACAACTCAATGCAACAATTTCCAAGTTTGCTAATTCGGCACTTCGCACCCTATGTTTTGCGTATCGAGATGTTTCCCCAAGCGAGGTCGAAGAACTAGCAATCAAAACAACCAAGTTACCCGACCAAAACCTAATTTGTATCGCCATCGTGGGGATCAAAGACCCATGTCGGTTCGGCGTGCCTGAATCCGTGGCAAGGTGTCAACAAGCAGGTATTAAAGTATGTATCATTCGAACCTAAAGGGGGGGGGGAAAGAATTTTGATGTTCCCACCATGTTCTCTATGTGTTCCCACCAAATTCACAACAGTTCCCAATGACCGCTCCCATTTTGTTCCCCCAAGTTTTCATGCGTTCCCCAACCTCTGTTCCCAACAGCACCACACTTTATCCCATAATCCTGAAAAGGCCAAGAATTTGTTTTGGATTTTGATGTTCTCAATGTGTTCCCCAATAGTTCCCAATGATGTTCCCAATTTGTTGCTCAAGTTCTCATGTGTTCCCCAAGCTGTTCCCAACAGCACCACACTTTATCCTATATCATCATCCCTTGCCCAAAATTCTACCCTTTAACCAAGATAGCTAAACCAAGGGGTAAAAGGCTACACACTCTTCCTATTTGGGGCGTCTCCATAGTCCGAGTGTGTTTTTTTGGTGATGGGCCAATCATATGAGCTCATCACCCCCAACAAAATCAAGTCGTGGTTTTCATGAAAGAACCGATGTTTCATTTGCCGGTTCTTTGAATTTTTTTATTAAAAAAACTTGAGAACCACAATTATATACCAAAAATAAGTTATAACTACGGTTCTCAAGCTTTTTTAATAAAAATAATCAATTTTGAGAGCTGGTGGGGTAAATGAGAATATATATATATATATATATATATGCCTGGGTTGATAACCGGTGCCCATCCATCCCTCATGCTAAGAACCGCCCCCCACACTCATATAAAGGTTTTTAGGGTTTAGGGTTTAGACAAATCAACTCATGTTTGGTGTAGTTTGAAGTTTCTATGTAGGTCCGAATGGTGACTGGGGACAACTTACAGACAGCCAAGGCTATTGCGGAAGAATGTGGCATTTGCACAGAAGGTGGAATAGCCATAGAAGGCAAAACCTTTCGCGCCATGACAATTGAACAACAATACAATGTCATCCCTTCCATTGATGTAAAAACTGAAACCCTAATTTTTCTTCAGTACTATCACTCTCATCTAAAAAGCTTTCTCTTTTTTTTTTCTTTTTTTTTTTTTTGGGTGTGAAATTTTGCACCGTTTCAAAAATTTGGAATTTTTTTGTCGCAAATTCAATGATTTTTTGAATTTTTTTGCCAAAATTCAGATCCTTTTCTCAAAAAAATTTACCAAAAAATAGCCAGATTTTTTGTATATCATTTCAAGTAGGTAGCCAAAAACATATAAAGATGTTTAATTTTTTTTCCCTTCATATTTTGTTAATTGGTAAATTTCATTAAATCGACATATGGATGGATGATCACCACCTTGGCTACATCACAAATTTGAAAAACTATAAAAATATAATTAATTAAAAAAACACTTCTCACATCATGTTTACACAACTAATGTATGATAATCAACTTTGATGTTTCTCTCATTTTTTTTTTTTGGGGGGGTCTACTACAATTGTAATAATTAGATTAAGTAAGGGTCACTAAACAAACACCTCTTTAAATGCATTAGAATACATACATGAGTAATATATGTATTGTAAATAGCCTTTTGTTTACTAGCAAAATTTTGTTGAAAAATGAAATTAAAAATCAAAAATTTCAAAATGAAGTGATTTTTTGGGGCTTCAAGTTGAACTTTACTATGTAATTAAATCAACCTCCGTCAAAACAACAATTGTGATATAATATTGTCACTATAGGTGATGGCACGGTCGTCTCCATCCGATAAACACATTTTGGTGAAACGTTTATTAGAAAGAGGCGAAATCGTGGCCGTTACAGGTGATGGCACCAATGATGCTCCAGCTTTACATGAGGTATGGTGTGTTTTATATATATATATATATATAATTAAATATAAATCTTAAATTTCATTTTTAACCAAAAAAAAAATTGTCATTTTTTTGACAAAAAAATGGGGAAAATTCTGGATTTTTGGGCACTTTTTAATGTGAATCTCACTTATAATTTTGCTAATTTTTTTTTTGGATCCATTCATCCAAGCACTTAACCACTTCTTTGTATGGTAAAAGGTTTTCAACATTTGTGAATCTCATGTGCTTTTATTTCCTAGGCCTCAATTGGATTAGCAATGGGAATTGCGGGCACCGAAGTTGCAAAAGAAAGCTCGGACATTATCATTTTAGATGACAACTTTGCCTCTATTGTCAAGGTAATTTTTTTTTAAAAATATTTTTAAAAGGAAAAAAGAAAATCTCTAAAATTGGAAAATTATGATATTATTATGAGGATGCATTAAAAAAATTAAAAAGCTCGTAAAATTCAAAGTACTTAATGAAATGGACTTAAAATAATTTGTGTGAGATTATTGGACCTTCAAGATGCTTACTTACAAAGCCTTATTCAACATTGCTACAACATTTTATAAAGGAAGGAAATTCATGGGAAGGCAATAAATATAGATGAATGTGGGTTGTGACTTGCAAGTGTAGGTTGTAAGGTGGGGAAGATCAATCTACTGCAACATCCAAAAGTTCATCCAGTTTCAAACTACTGTGAATGGAGTTGCACTAAGTCTGAACTTCATTACAGCCATTGCAAGTGGCAATGCTCCACTTACTGCTGTTCAAGTTTGTGATTCTCAACTAACAATTCTTGTAACCCTAAAAAAAAATCCCCCTAACCTAACTACCCACCCCCAAAAGAAAAAAAAGAAAACAAAAAAACCCTAACTAGTTGGAAACCCTAACCCTAAAAACCCTAACCTTACTTAAAATTGGAAGATTTACTCCTATGTTGTGACATGATCTTTTACATGTCTCACATTCATCTTTACGAAATTATCAAACCAAATGTTTTAATATCATAAAAAATATGGAAGCAAATGCTTTTTTTTTTAATGTTAATAAGTCGTAGATGAGATTCAAAACATATCACAAACAAACGAATGCAATTGTGTTGTTGTTGTCATTTCGAATCCAATGTAGGAGAATTGGATACACCACCCCAAGTTTGTAATAATGTTAATTCAATTCAAGTTATTATTATTATATAACATTGAGCAATTTTCAAATTTTGAAAATTGAATGAATTCCAATAATATTGCTACTTTTTTTTTAAAAAAAACTTAAATCTTTCTTAAACCAAAAATGGGAGGTGTGTGGTGATGCAGTTGTTATGGGTGAACTTGATAATGGACACCTTGGGTGCCCTTGCATTGGCAACCGAACAACCCACCGAATCCCTCATGCTAAGACCACCCATAGGAGTAGAGTAAGCTACAATACATACATGTATATTTTGGTGATTCCTTGTTTAGGAGTAGAGTAAAGCTACAATACATATGTATATATATTTTGGTGATTGCTTTTGTTTAGGAATAGAGTAAGTCAAAATACATACATGTATATTTTAGTGATTGCTTGGTTAGGAGTAGAGTAAACTACAATAGATATGTGTATATTTTTTTGATTGCTTGTTTAGGAGTAGAATAAGCTACAATTTACATACATATATATATTTTGGTGATTGCTTGTTTAGGAGTAGAGTAAGCTACAATACATACACATATATTTTGGCAATTGCTTGTTTAGGAGTAGAGTAAGCTACAAATACATACACATATATTTTGGTGATTGCTTGTTTAGGAGTGTAGACTAAGCTAACATACATACACATATATTTTTTGGTGATTTCTTGTTTATGGTACCTATTCAAACACAACACATGATCTACCACAAAAATGATATTGTAGAATGCATGGAAGTGGTGGATAGGTAGGAATGGATGTCATATCAAATAATTTGCTCAATATGTCAAAGGGAAAAATAAATAAATAAAATTTTGGTTTTCAAGCTTTTGAGAACACTAATTTGGCCTTTCTTGTGCAGTGAACCACTAATTACAAATATAATGTGGCGTAATATAGTTGGCCAGGTACATCAACACTACTATTTTATTTTACCATTAGTGCAATGGCAAGTTCAACGTTTTTCGGTGTCAAATAATTTATTTGTTTTGGAAGATTCATTCCATTTTGAAAAAAAATTATTATATGCCCCCAGAATATATATATTCTATAAAATATTTGTCTATTTTTCCATCACAACAATTTGTTCTTTGAAATCCCTGTTGGTGCCCCCAATATAATGCAGTCATTGTACCAATTGCTCTTATTGCTAGTGTTGCACTTCAAAGGGCTGGTGATCCTTGGTCTTAATGATAAGACTGTATGTCTCTCCTCCTCTTTTCTATTGTCTTTTGCAAAGCACTATATAATAAGAATTGTGTCCCTATTCGTCAAGTGCTTTCACTAGATTTTTGAATCCAGTGAACTCATTGATCCCATTGAACAGTACCTAGTGGAAATGTAATGAATTGAACAAGAACTATATACACTGAATTGATCAAGCAATCACTAATTGAGTTTCAGCATTTCATACCCAGATTTAATAAAAATTTCTTACTTTGTGGATACCACTGAAAGAAGGGATAATGAGTGAAAGAACTAGTGAATTGCACTCACATTTTGTTCATGTATATTCCATTGAACAAGAACCAGTGAACTGCACTCACATTTTGTAATAATGCTAAAAGTGCATTCACACTTAATCTTAAATCAATGTTAAATGAAAATCTAGGTGGCATCTTAGGTGGCACCCAATGTTAGATGGGTGGTGGTTGTTTAATATTAAGTGAATGTTAACTTAACATAATTCTTCGTGGTAAATAGGTTTAGGTCCTAAATGACTAGCTTGATGATAGGGGACTTAATACTAGAGTCCTTAACACCAGGTATGAATGCATCTTAAGAGCTGCATTCAGTAAAATCCTACCTTCTCTATATAGTACAATATGAAACATCTTAGGATATATGAAAAAAATAAAACTCCATTTTGTATGTGATCATCTTATCACCTGTATTTTAATTTATGTTATATTTAGTGGAAAAATAAGCCTATGAAAAATATTCCAATTAGCTTCCCTCCCTACCCCCCCCAATCAATTAAATCTTTTGCAAGTAGACATGCAAAATCTCTCCCATTGCAACCTAAGATAGGAACATGTCACAGGTGACAGGGCCAGGGCCTCAAACCAATAGTGAAAAGGTGCTCCAAACCATTATTTTCAACTCCTTTGTCTTTTGCCAGGTGCACTACTACTGCTTCATCACTCCTTACATTTTTCCCAATAAGTGAAAACTATTTATGATTTTGTAGGAAATTAGGTTTTCAAATGAAAAAATAAAATAAAATATATATGATAGGTATATTATATTATTAACATAATTAACCCATGTTATAATTTTAAAGAAAATTTTGACACAATATTCTTAGTGTATGTATGATGGGAACAGGTGTTCAATGAAATAAATGCGAGAAAACCCGATAAAATGAATGTCTTGACAGGCCTTTTTAGCAATCATCTCTTTCTATATGTCATTTCCTTCACTTCCATTGTACAGGTAAAGGTGAAAGACCCAAGACCACCCACATAGATTGCTTTGTGAAAACTGTAGGACCATGGCAAGTTCGACACTAATTAGAGTTATCTGTAAAGTCACCCTCGCTTTCAGCCCCTATCCCCTCTCCTTTCACCCATTATCCCCTCTTTCAGTGGTATCCACAAAGTAAGGAAATTTTCATTAAACCTGGGTATGAAATGCTGAAACTCAGCATTTAATATGCACAAGGTTCGAGAGTAAATTATAGTAGTTGTACAGGTAGGAGGAGTGAAAATATATGTAGCAGCAGTGGTGGAGGCGCTCAGGAAAAAGAAAAGACAGGATGAAACTCAGTTTACCACCAAAATTGGTGGAAAAACTCGTTTGGGTCCCAGTTATTTCCTTTTGTAAAATTTTCAATCCCAGTTACCCGTTTGATGCCCTATTATGCCGAAGCTGGCCGTTCTCGCCCCCTAATCGCCTGAATTTACGGATAAGTCTGTTGGGTGGCAAAATTTCTCACTGACTTTCACATCAATGTTGCAAAGAGTTGCCCAGAGCTTTCTATCATGTTGGGTAGCTAGCTCATCATATTTTTTAATAACAGGCCTGATATTTGACAATTAACAGTTCTTAAAACCCCTTTTCTTTTTCTATCATTGGATATTTTTCAAAGGACTCTCTCAAATATCATAATAGGCGGAAATGCAAAACCCATTCTTTGATTAGGGTTACAAATTTTTAACTTAAAATTGAAAACAATGAAAAATGAATTTAGTCGTTAATAGCCTGCAAAACCTTAATCTCAACCTTAAATTCTAACCGTAAGTTAAACCTTACCTGATACATTAAACTCTAATTCTAACCTTAACCCTAACCTAACATGAGACCGCCAATTCTACTTTCACTCACTCACCAAAACCTTTATTGGCATCCGGTCATTAAGTTAAAGACCCACTTATTTTGTGTTCAAACAATTTGAAGCTTTACATCCACAAAACCCTATATAACTACAACACATTATGCACCATAATCACCACCACATAGTCGGAAAGTGTAAAATGTGTGGTGTTGTGGTCCCAGGTGTTGATTGTAGAATTTGCAGGGAACTTCACCTCCACAGTGAAATTGGATTGGCAAATGTGGATTCTATGCCTTGTCTTGGGTGTAATTAGGTCTACAAGCAAACCCCACTTTTTTTTTCCCCTTTTTTTCTTTTTTTTTCTTTTTTTTTGGGGTTAAAGTGCAATTGGTAAAATAAAATAAAATAAAATTGATAATCTATTTCTTTTCTTAACACATTTGAAAGGGGTCAATAAAAATGGGTTTTTGGGTGCAGTATGCCATTGGCAATGTTGATTAAACTTGTCCCCGTCCCAGACGCCCCTTACATAACCTACTTGACGCCATGGAGAGAACACAACCGAAATGTGGCGTATCGCAATGGAAGTAAAGCACGGGATTTTCTCTTACTTCAGATTTTGTTGAATATATATATATATATATATATATACTTTCTGTAACTATTTTTTGTGGTTACGAATCACAAAACCCAAAATAATAAAATTCCTAACAATAATTAAACATAACAAAAAAATTAATGAGTTTTGTATTGTTACTTTGTTTTTTAAAATCCAATTCAATTTGAACAAAGTTCCAACCTTTTTCATGTGCAAGGGATTTGTCTCTAATGAATTTATGCCTTTCGAGTTTCATCTTTGATGGGCTTTATTACAAAATTATTTATTTATTTATCTATAATTTTTATTTAAAATTTTTTTTTGTTGTTATTTGTTTTCAAAAACCATGTTTGAAGTGTACAAAGTTCGAATTTTTTTCATGTTTGAGGGATTTTTTTTTATCCCTACGGAATGTCATTGGACTCTCATCTTTGGTGCACGTCATGCATGCATGCATGCGTGCTATAATTTTTTTTTTTTGTAGGAAAAATTTCAAAAGCATTCAACGAGCACCAAGAGAAAGCCGAAATTCCGATGCGAAGAGGATCCCAATTTTTTGAAGCCATTATAGGAAACGAAATGGTGCGGGTGCCAATACCCGATGATTTGCCTCCATTGCTTGCCACGGAAGTTGAGCCATTTTCCAAAAGGCTCAAATATGCAATTTTCCCTTATAGTCATGCGGAGCCATCTGTTCTGAGCTCCTCTTGCAATCCACAAGCCAACATTGCCTGGACTTAGAAAATAAGAATATACATTCATCCATTCATTGTCTGCCATACATTCATTCATTCTCTTTCTCTCTTTCTCTCTCTCTCTCTCTCTCTCTCTCACACACACACACACACATAACACTTTTGAGGATAGTTATTTACTTTGGTACTAACTTGGGTAGTTGTGCAACCTTTACAATTTTAGGTAGAATTTTACTTGGGTTACTTGGGTTTGACCTTGTGGTTTGTGCCATGGTTTTGTTTTTTTTTGTGTTTTTTTCTTCTTCTTTTGGGGGTGAGTTGCTTGTTCACTTTCAACTTGCTTGCTTGCAAGCAAGCAAATGTAAGATTTTATGTATCTCTATGGATTTTGGTTTTTCTTGGTTCACTTGTGAAATTAGGAATTGTTTTTTTTTTTTGTGGGCAAGTTTGGTTTCACATTTTTACATATGTGGGCTCAACTTTAAAAGACATAAAACATGATTAGCCTAGGTTGAAAATAGAAATTTCATGCAACCTATGAGAAGACTCCGGGGGGGGGCTTAGTTCTTTCTTTTGGGTTTTGGGGGCTCAGGTGAGGGGGGAAATCTTTTGTTTTTGGGTCAGTTTCCCAATGTGTTCCCATCAAGTTCTCAAGGTCTGTTCCCATGATGTTCTCAAAATGTTCCTCAAGTTCTCAATGTGTTTCCTAAGACCCAATAACACCTCATTTTTAATCCTATATTGTTTGACCATGGTTCAACTTTTTTCATGTATACAAGTTGTAAAGGGGGGAGCTGAAGGGAAACATGACAAGGCATGCTTCTATTTTGAGGAGGGAAGTATATTTAGCCTTTTATGTTGAGGATCACCCAATGTTCCAAAATATTAATGACGGGCCAATCAAATGGCTCCTTCTTAGGAAGGAAAAAAAAAATCTATAGCGGCACACCCCTCACTAATTTATAGAAGCATGAAGATCCTAAAAAGGGGTTCATTACCGTATACAAATTAGGGGGACCTTTAAACACCCCTAATAAACTCCATGGGTGTCAAATGTGACACCATACACAAATACATATTCAAGGGCTACTCTAGAAATGCTATGATTTATCTACACGCCCCCCTAATGGGCATTTTACAGTCCCGGAACGGCTTTCCCCAAATGGTTTGAGGGTGCTAATTTATGCGCTTATTTACTCAATGAGAGAAATTATGTGATCGGAGCCATGATTTTTTTTTTAATTTAAAGACAAAACTTTGTCATTTTTTGACCAAAATTTTTGAGATTTTTTTTTTTGATATATGTGTTTTTTCTAGTGTAATTTTGACTACTTTTGCCAATTTATTGGAAAATTTTGCCAATATTCTTTTACATCATGAAATTTAAAGGGAAAATAAAATAAAATTGGATGGGATTGGTGAAAAATGAACACATCGTTAACTCCTTCAAATGGGTAACCATGAGTCTCGAACTTGCAACCGAAGCACATTTGTACTAAACAATGAACAAATGATCCGCACACAAGGTGATGATGTGTAGGAAACAACAGCATTTCAATACAAATTGAAATTCAAGCAAAAAAATTAAAAAACAAACATAACAAGAACTAAATCAAATTTGCCAACATGTTAGTTAACCATGGAAGTTGCTTGCTAATTAAATAAGAAGGGGAGTCAAAATAGAGAAAAGATGATATCAATTTGTTTAATTGGGAAAAGCCAACTTAGTCCTCTATTTCAGAATATTTGTCTTCTTGTTTATCATACCAAAACTTAATGAACAAAAACAACAATACCTTCTTGGTTTCTAAGTGCTACTGAAAGTCGAGCTTTGCTACTACATCATGTTTAGGGCAAGTCACATTGACAAGCAAATGTTGCTTTTTTTCCAATAACAATGGCCGTGCAAAATACATCACTAAATCACATTTGGAAATCGGGGGCATGGTGAGAAATACATGACCATATGTTTGAAATTTTTAAGTTGAAGGAGAAGAATCCCCAAGCCCACTTGCAAAAGGGTAAATCGTATTTTCTATCTCCATTTCCATTTATGAGTTTTTCTTTCAAGTTTTGTTGATGCGAGGCCGGCCTTTGTGAACTCCATAGGTGGGATTCCATTGGAGAATTCTGCTGGTCATTAGCATTGATGGCCATTGTTAAATCCTCTATGGCATGTGATTCTTGAAGCTTAAACATCTTTAAACCCTTCATTTCCATGCATGTACTACATGTAGACTCACTCACTTAGAAATTTGGGTTTGTGAAGCTCATGCGTCAAATTCAATCTTGGAGTCCAAATCCAACAACCCATGATCTATGATATGACCTTAATCCATTTATGTACCCATTGTCAACAAAAGAGAGGAACATTGTCATGGTCCTAGCACATGATTAGGCTTCTTCTATAAAATGTGAATTTCTTGGATTCCTTGGAATTTCTCTCATTGTTCCCAATTCAATGTTGTGCAAAAAAAAGATGGGAACCTAACAAACCCATCATGTATATAGCCTTCATTCATGTATGTATCCTTGTAAACAAAGAGAGGACCATTGTCATGGGCCCCAACACCCAAGGCTTCTATCAAATGCCAATTTCTTGGATTCCTTGGAATTTCTCATTGTTCCCAATTTCAATGTCATGGAGAAATATGGGAAACCAACAAACCCATCATCTATATAGCCTTCATTCATGTATGTATCCCTTGTAAAGGAAGAAAGGACCATTGTCATGGTCTTAAACACCTTAGGCTTCTTCTATTAAATGCCAATATCTTGGATTCCTTGAAATGTTTCATTGTTTTCAATTTCAATGTTGTGGAGAAAGATGGAACCCTCATCAATTCAAGTCTTGTAAACAAAGGGAGAACCATTGTCATGGGCCCAAACACCTTAGGCGTCTATCAAATGCCAATTTCTTGGATTCCTTGAAATTTTTCATTGTTCTCAATTTCAATGTTGTGGAGAAAAATGGAACCCTCATCAATTCAAGCCTTCCATTCAGCCCCATCCTAATTTCAATCAAATATGTATGCTTTCTTTTTTAACATGATCACCTCATTGAAAATGAAGATTGAACTTGCATTGTCTTTCATAAATTTGGAAATTGTAACCATTCAAAGATTGAGCTTGCACTGTCTCTTGTAAATTTGGAAATTGTAACCATTCAAAGATTGAGCTTGCATTGTCTTTTGTAAATTTGGAAATTGTAACCATTCAAAGATTGGAGCCCACACTTTCATTTGGATCATCCCCACAAGTGTTGTCCTGAAGCAAGCATTCTGAGTATCACCAACCCAGCTACAATCCCTAAAATCAGGGCAACTTCCAACCATGACATTTTGCAATACCTAGCACATCTCTAAATGAAAAGGGAGGAGGGAAATCAATGTTGCAAAACTCTCTTGGGAGGGAAAGTGCCCAAGCTGCTGGAAACAGGTTACTTAGTTACCTTAGATACCAAGAGGTGCATAGTCATAGTGCATACCTACCTACCTACCTAGGTCCTCATTCTCAACACAACATGAAAAATGAGATTCCTACTTAAGAACATGTATACTAACCCCTAGTGGAGCCCCACATGCCATTATCCCCCATGGCCTTTCAATTCTTTTCAATAGGTACTCCTCACCATAGAGGGATTAGATGTCTCACCAACATACCATACCAATGTTGGCCCATTATAGGTTTTGGGATAGTTCTTGATTTAGTCTTGAATAATTGCAAATGGAATAGCAAAAAAGGCCACTTAACCCTTGACCCTATAGGAATATTTCAAAAAAAGTTGAGAGTGCCTTGCCCTACTACGGAGTTGATGCAAAAATAGATTCTATAACCAATGGTTGGCCTAAGGTTCTCGACATGCCCATGGTGCATTGCATGTCCAAGGGTCCAATTGTCCAAGAACACTTGATGTTGGGTCATCACCTAATATATATTTTATATTTATGTTTTTCAAGATAAGTACATCATATTTTTTCATTCATACCTAGTTTTATTTCCATCTTTTCTTTGTGAGGATGACCTAGCTAGGCCCCTTGTTTCCAAGAAGTCTAGGCCCATACTTAAAGAAAGCCTTGCTTACTAATAGCAAAAAGGCTATTAGCACCGGCCATGATACCCATGACCACATTCCCATAACCAAGGTCTTCCCACCCTTCGTTATGAAAATATTCTTATGTCCATGGTTAAGAAGCATGAACTTTTCACTAATATCTTTCAGTATAATTGAGGTTCTTTTACATCTAGGGTTTAAAAACCTAAGCTTTTTCACATATATTCTTCATTATAATCACTTGGCTCTATGTGTAGCTTTAAGAAGCCTAAACCTTTTAACCTTGACCATAGTTAGATAGCTTAAGCTTCTTAACCAAGGCCAGGTTTATCTTGCTTGTGGTAATGGAATACCCTAAGATAAGAAGAATATGTTTCAAAAACCCAAGTTTATTAACTTTGAAAATAGGAATATTCCAAGGTTAAATATGCACCTTGTTCATGAGAATATTCACATGGCCAAAGGTTGAATAGCTAGAGCTTTTGAGAATATTTTTATCAAAAGCCCAAGGTATTTTGCTTAGATTCTAGACATTAAAATATTCACATATCATACTTCTTTTTAGTATTGAACATTGGAAATTTTGACAATTGTGGTTTCAAACAATTGAAAAAACCTTTGTTGGTTGTGAATCTTAACATTCAAAAGATGAAATTTGGTCTTGAAAATAAAGAACTATTGCAATATTGGAATGTTCTAGCCCACTAAGTTTTCACTAGATACACGATATGTTGGTAATTTTTGAAATATTGACTTTCCTTGGCACTAAATTAAAGGAAAAAATGTCAATGAATTGAGGGGGAATAGGGATTTTAGGGAAAATTTTGGTAGCATTTAAATAATTGGCATTTGATTCTGAAATTTTAGTTGACTCTAACTGGTTATACATGTTTTAAAAATTCAAAGCAATTTTTTTAATAAGCTAATAATTTAATGAAATGACCATTGAAACAAATGTTTTATGCCTTCGTATTTTGGAAATTTCTTTTCACATCCCCTAATCCAAATGATATTGAAAAAATAAAAGTCTAAAGATGATTGAGTGTTAGGTTTTTCAAAATTTATGTACCTAGTTTATTTCATTTAAATGTAAGTTCCAAAATGAAGTTTACATCATAAGGAAGAGATGTATTTTTTTCCTAATGTGCCTTTGCCATCTGTAACAATCATTGCACATATGTTCTTTATTTGCAAATGCATAACCTCATTCATAACTACCGTAGTATGCAAATGGTTTTGCATAAATTAAATTATTTTTTTATTTTGCCAATATTTTGTAAAAATCTTCACTGCTTTTGCCAAATTTTTAATAAGATTATAAAATCAAATTCTAAAGTATTTCAATTGTTGGGTTTGAACTTTTAACCAGCCACTTCTAAAAATGAAAAATGTGACAATCTAGACACACTTAGATTGTCTCACGAAGACAAAAAAAAAAAAAAACATGTTTATTATTTATATAAATATTACCTGTCAAAATTTTCAAAAATTGAAGACCAACTACTAAAGTGAAGATTTGGAATTTAATTAATTATTCATCAGTTTGTTGCCAAATCCTTTTGGATATTATGATAATATTAATTACATTGGGTATTTATGCACCCCTTTTTATCAAATAATAAATCTCAACATTTAAATAAACACAAGTAACATCCTAACTTGATAATAATATTACTATTTTTTGCAATGTGAAGCATTCCACCACCACCAAATCACCATGAACATTATTTAAAGTTCATTGTCCTTAAATAATCTTCACCTAAAACAAAAAGTTCAATATTTTTTCACATGTAACAAATGTTTCGTTCTCATTATCCTTAATAATTTTTCTTGTCATTTCACCAATCACTAATTTCTACAATTTGTTGTTCTACAAACACATTAAATGAAATATTACACATGCACAATGGACAATCAAGAGCACTCATGTCTTTATATAGTCATTTGTAGCAAAAGAATGCACACACATGTACCACTCATTAATCCCAATCAACATTTTCTCACCAAAACAAATAAGTCTTCCATTTACTAATTACTATCATAGTTAATAATAATAATTCATACACACTTTTATAAAAGCTTCCATTCTTAACATTATTAATATCCAAATCCCTATGCAACCGTCTGTTATAGATCTTCATGCAACAAATGTCACCATTATATTTATGAACATTAACCTCCTTAACATGCATGTACCAACTACAACACGACATCATTAGATATTAATGATCTTGAATGGATATCCATTAAGCAAGCCTCAAGAATTTAAAGACGTGTTTTTACATCACAAGTAATTATGCAAATGTGAACCCCAACTAAGCTTGTGTTAGCAAAATACACTAAACTATAATGTTAATTGTCATGCATATTTTCCAAATTGTGTTAGGAAATTTAATTAGTTATGCATATTACTTTCTATTCTAAAGATGCAAATGAAAGATGTAGCAACAAGAAAGAATTAGACCACAAGGGTCATGCCCTAAATTTTTGCATACAAGCATTATAATTACATGTGCAATGATTAGATTGGTGCAATAACAAAAACAAAATAGGGGACATGATCACATAATGTAAATGCAATCTATACAAGTTTATGTTCAATATGTGTTTTTGTGCATGGATTAGCAACCATTTATAATCGTATTCCACATCTCATTATTTGTGAATTATAAATTTTTGTACATTTAAGAAAAGTAAGCTCAAATGTTGTCAGTTTTGAAGGCCACAGTGAACCAGCACTCATTAATGCACCATGAAGGATGGATGGTAAATGGTCAAGAGACAATTTTCTGTTAGGTTCCAATTCTTTAGCTAACCATGGTGGTTAGCTCAGTTCCTTTTTTTTACTACCTACCTACTAACAACCTATAGTAGGTTGTTAGTACATAGGTAATAAAAACGGCCCTTACCTATGTATAAACTATCTACTTATTTAGTAGTTATTATTTTCTTACCTATCTACTTATATATGAGACACATTTCTTACATAATTGGTTACCAAGGTGAAACCATATACTAACTCATTTGAGGTTCATCCATAACTAAATAATAACAAGCATTCAGTGGATTGTGCATTGGTGGGTGTTGGTTCACTATGGCCTATTTTGAATGTATGTTGTTCCAATTTCTTAGAACCATTGAAAATCCCCGATACTAATTGTGAACATATTCAATACAAGGAACAAATATTTCTTAAATGAAAATTGTACTTGAAATCTATAAATTGTTACAACAATGTTGATGTTGATGTTGTTTGAATATTTAAATTTAACAATTTAATGTGTGACATATGCTAAGTGGGCATATTTCATGGTGTGTTAAAGCCATATTTTCATCATGCTTCATCATTGTACCATAATTATCATACCCATTTAGCAAAATATATTAAAAGCATGTTTCTTTTTATGTTTTTCTTTGTGAATGATTGTGTTTCTTTCTTCCATGTTTGCTTTTGTGAATGTTTGACATACACATCTAACATCAAATAGATTTCGAATGTGTTTTTTCTCATGCTTTTCTGAACAATTGTTTTTCTTTATTATATATGTGTTTTGTGAATGATTGTGCTTTCTTCATTCCATTGCTCTTGTGAATTAATGTGCTTTCTTTTCTCCATATTTTTTTTTGTGAATTGTTTTGATTACGTGGTAATGCCTTGTTTTTAAAAGTTGCTATGTAGTTGTGTATAGTTTTCAATGTGTTGAAAGGATTTGAACCAAGTGATTTTCAAGCAACATCCACATTAACCCAAGAAATTAGTACTAAAAGCTTGAAAGCTAGTATTTTATCATAATGATATCCTTCCCACCAACTTCTAGCTTGTTAAGGTAATGAATTCCCATATCTCCTTGCTTTGTCACTTGCTTATTTCCATTGTTTCATTGTTTCAACATGAGATAACAAGCACTTGGGATTTATTGAAAGTTGACAAAATTCAATTATGTGTTCCCCATTTTTGTTTCATTGAAAATTTATGTTTAATGCTTGGTAAATCTTCATTCTTCTTTTTGGTGTTTTGCATGTTGCCAACTGAGTAATTTATTTGAAATATTGATTGTAAAATAATTATTCAAGACCAAGATTTCGCTACCAAAAATACCAACTAAAGTTTTATTAAATGAACGAATCTTCCTAAGCTTAATCCTCAATAGTAAAAAAGTTTAACATTGCAAAACAATGTATATGAAAATTTCAATTTGCAATCAATATTACTGGCAATCACAATTTGAATTCATATAGTTGAGGTTTTTGTATAGTCAAACAACAGCAAAACTTTGATGTGGATGTTCCCTCCATTGAAATAATAATTTTTTGCAAGTATTATGCATTCTATAAACATCTCATACGAGTCTTGAAAAATAAAGGTTACAATTATCATATAATTTCAATACCATTTTTTAATACTTTTCAATAGGTAATATCCCCAAGGCCTAATCTCAATGTGACAAAAATTAGGGTTGACTAGCCCTGATTTGTGGGTTTTGAGGGCCTTTTTGTAATGCTTAGATTTGAAGGTTTGGGTTGGGGCTTCGGGTTGTCACTTACACAAGCCCTACCTATAATCCCAAAGTCTAATTTTAAAATTTATTTCTCATGTAATGAGCCCTTGTGATGAGCCTATCAGAAACAAATTTTCAAACTTTGTGCACATTCTCACATAACAATTAGTGAAACCCACAAGATAAAATTATATACATGTTAATTTTTTGCCTTGACCCACCTTATATGTTACAATAGCATAGATTGGGCAATATTTTATGGAACCCATTGGGAATTTAATGAGGAACAATTTGGAAACCTTTGAGGAAGTTGATGGGAACATATTGGGAACTTTGGAACAACAAAATTTGATCTTGTGTACCAAATCCCAAATTTAAATGTTTATGTAGAACCAAATCAAACGAATAAATGAAATGTGTTCATGAATGATGTGTCAATAAAACTAAGAAAGTTTGAATACTTGGGGAGATCTTAATTGTCCCTACAAATAAAATCTTTTATATTTCCTAAATGAAGCTTCAACATAAATTGGAATAAATTATTTAGTTTATCCTTGGATTTCAAGGGATTAAGTCATTTGCAAAAAAATTAATGGACAAAGGCCATGGGGAAAAAAAATTAGAGATGTTATTCATGTTCATAATTATAACAAACAAAGATTATTCATAATGTTGGCTATAAAGTTTTAATGTATGAATTTTTTTAATCTTGGGGTAATACCTTTCCAAAAGGAAATTACCATTCAACTTTGGAATCATTAACTAACCATTTTCCATTATTGGTTGGTTTTGCAACCTAATTTGTAATTTTTCAAAGAAAAATGTTTTGTTGTAATGGGTTAAATAATACATTCATTTTTTGTCAATAACATGGAAATTGAGCCTAATGTCTAACAAAATTTTGGAAACTCCTTAAATTGGAATCTTATGGGACAAATTGTGATTGTGCACATTTTATCTTTTATCAAGCTTGTGAGACATCATAACCTAGATGTTATTGAGAACATATTGGGGAACCCATTGGTAACTTGGTAAACATATGAAACCTTATTCCATTCAAAACAATCTTGTGTTTTGCAACAAATCTTTTCCAATTAGGAACTCAATGGCAACAAGGTAGGAATTTGGTAATATCACATTGGGAACATAAATTATCCAAAAAAATCCACCATGTTGTCAAAGGTTTCCTTGAAATCTCTTCAATTTAATTTTCAAATATGGTGAAAAGAACAAGTCATGCACCATCCAACTTTTGCAAAGGTTACAAGGTTTTCACATATTGTGAATGAAAGCCTTTGTGTTATATTTGATTTTTTTTTATTAACCATGGCAAGATTGATAATGTCTTTTGCAATTGACCTTTGACCAATAACATTCCTAACACCTTGTCCATGTAATTTAACAAATGATTTGAAGGTAAACTTTGAATTTCATATCTTCTAAAGAGAGAAGTTACAATATTATTTTTTGTTGCATTTTTTGAAAAGAGTTATTTAATTAAAAGGGTGGTGTTCCATTACATTTAGTTTGCCATGATTTAGCAAAGTTGGAACCAATTTTTTTGAAAAAAAAATCATAACAAAAAAAACCTATTTTAATCACTTGCTAGAACTCAAAATTAACTGTTGTTTATAAACTAACTTATCTAGAATTGGGTTTAATTTCTAAAATTGGAATTGGAATTTTTTTCCAAGAACTAAACCGAAGATTCCAAATTTGTGTGGAATTCAAACCAAAACTAGACCAATAAATTTCATTTTCAAAATGCACAAAACTATTGGAACTAGGGGCTAAAGAAACATTAATTAGGATTAACTATTGGTTCTGAACAAGGTTACTACAACCATACCAAAACTAAGTTTGATTTCCAAAACTCAAACTATAACTTTTTTCTTCAACAATTAGATCCATCTTTTTTTATGTGGAACTAAAACCAAAACATTTTTACTTTAAAAAACATTGAAGCTTTAAGTCATAAAAATCAAGAATTTCCCAACACTAGTAAAAATCATTGATTAGAAAAAAAGTGCAGTACACCAAAATGTGGCATATAGTATTGTGTTTGTGATAATTTAGGTCACATATTACTACATGACTATGTAGTAAAATCAAACTTGTGGCTTATGACTAGTATTAATTATGGTCAAAATATTTTATGCCATTAATCATGTGACTTTTATTACCACCATGACTTTTATATTATAGTTAGCATTAAATAATAGGTATTTATTGACTTATGAAATGTAAACACATGTTTAAATATAATAAAGCCATGTTGACTATTTAGCTACTTATTTATTATCATAGTTTATGAAGCTTGCCTAGGTTATAACCCTAAACAACCTAGGTTAACCTACAAAATTAAGGTACCTAAACTAATTAACCTAAGCCTAAGTAACTTAAAAGCTTGAGCTAGAATCTTAGGTAGGCATATAAGCATATGTATGTAAGTAGACATAGGTTGGTAGGTAGACTTAAGTAGATAGGTAAGTTAGATCCTATTTAGTTTTTTTGGTCACAAGCTTTTTTTATCGGTTCATCACAAGTGGTACTTGCATTTTGAGTGTATTTAGTGCATGTATTACGTGTAGACTAATATTCATTTCATTTAATTATAAAGTTTACAAAATTAAACTTGTTAACAAAGGATAAATCTTATATCATCCTAACATTTCATATCCCATAAATCTTATAAATCCATTGTCCAATATCTCATAATAGCCCATACATTTAATGAAAGAGAAACATTACAACATTATCCCACATCATCCCAACATCCCATATCCCATAAATCCCATAAATTTAATGAAAATAAGACATTACAACATTATCCCACACCATCATTTGTCACATACAAAGGTAACCAACTTTAACAATTATTATATTTTTTGTACTTTGTCCAAATGAAACAAATTAACTTTCATTTTATTTTTTCCCAAGATGTACACATTTATATAAAAAAATTTAACAAAATATTAAGTAATTTGAGTAAAATTGCATTTGAATCTTCATTCTTTCATACATTTAAACAATAATGATGTCTTGAAAAACATTTTGTCAAATTTCTTTTGTAAATAAACCTATTGGAAAACATGGTTTTTTTTGGAATTAAAAAATGAAATATTAGATTTCCCCACCTTTTAAACATATAATGAATCAATAATTTTTTAAAAATGTTATATTATTTTCATTTTTATTTATTTAAATATCTACGTAATTTAAAGTAAACTATGTAATTAATATTATGTATAAGATTTTAATGTTATATAACATATTAAAATTATGTAAATGTCATCATTGTTAATTTACACACACACACACACAATCTCATAATTTATATTAAATTTTTTTATGAATCATAAATCTTAATCTTTTTTTTTTAAAGGTCTTTTAAGTTCATAAAATATGATTTAATATACATTTTAACACATTTCCAAGTTGTATGACCAAATATTTGATAAAATAATAATAATAATAATAATAAATATTAATGATTTTTTTTTCTATCAAATTATATATTCTTGGCTACCCATTCTATTGAGACTTGCAAAACAATGCCATTTCACAACACCAAAACATGGCAAATATGACTTGATCTTTTGGATTATATTAACATCCATGATTAAAAATAGTCATTTTTAAAAATCATGGATGCTAGTTTAGTCCAAAAGACCAAGTTCTATTTACCATGTTTTGGCATTGTGTTATGGGGCATGTGAATTTCTTTTGACATCACTTGGATGTACTTAATAGGATTACATATCATTATTTCATGTAAAAAAATGCAACAAATATATTTATCAAAATAAACCTTTCATGAGCAAAAGTCCCAACTTAAGTGTTTTTTGGGTGAATATTCACAATGTGGTTCAAATAAAATTGGAAGAAGTTCAATATTTTCATTTTTTATGTATAATTTTTTTAAAACCTAAAATATAGGAAAATTTGCCAACGTTTCAAAACCACAATATTAAAAGAATGAAAAACTTTAAGCAAGCCATATCATAACAATAGGCTTCATTAAAATTCTATGTTGCAAAATTTTATGGAATATTTATTTAAAATATATTATAATATACCAATATATCCAAGCTAAGATCAATTTTGTGGACTTAATTTTACACCAAATTTTATATAAGAATTTTATAATGCATTGTAAAATCCATTCACTATGATAAGAATAGATGTTTTACAACTTACCTTGCAATTCAATTTTTGAGTTATAATGACCACTTGCAACTCACTGTATTTGCACATTGTGAGTGCTATTGGTCAAGTTGTATGAGTTGCAAAAGTTGTAACTCACCGTGTATATGTTGCAATTAATTGCAATTAAATTACAATTTTGTTGCAACAACTTTTTTTCAACTACTATGCAAATCTCCTATGACTATAACTATAATGTGATGCTAACATCATTTTTCATCCATTCATCAAAATTTAACACATGACATTATGAGGATTTTATGGTGAATTTTCAAAAAAGTATTGATATCCATGGTCCATTATGATTATTCACTTTTGATGGTTTTAAATTATGACACGTGGCATAATCAAAAGTTGCCCCATGGCATATTAATTGAATTTTGGATATATATATATATATATATAGGTAGATCGGTACATAGTCATATGTAGGTAGGAAGGTAGAAGGGTAGATGAACTAAAAAGCAGGCACATAAATTTTATAATTCTATTTTGCTTTTTGCCTTTAAGGTTAAACTTTTATGAACTTATCCCAACATGGCACATGTATTTTAATGTGAGAATGCAAGAGAAGACGTTTTTTTTATATAATTTGTGAGATGAAATTTTGAAGACATAGCATATGGGTTAAATCTTTTAATTGCACCCTAGTTATAATTGAGTTACAACTACAAAAAAAAAGTGTTTGATTTAGATTAATTTATCTACATTGATTATTTGAATTAATCAATACAATTTAGATAATTATTTTATATAATTATTTATCAAAATAATTATTTTGAAAATTGATGATATGAATTCAAATAAAATTAAATATTTACTCACCTAAATTATTTGAATTAATTAATCAAATTTAAATAGTTAGTTAGTGAATTTATATAATTAGTTATTAAATAATTAATAATCTATTTTTTAATATTTATTATTTATCATATGAATTAGCAATATAAATCTAATTTGATCAATGGATTCATGTGCATAGTTTATTATTCAATTTAATTTAAAATTTTAATACTTAAATATATTACATATTTTTTACTAATTAATAAATTGTTAACAAATAATTCATTATGAAATATTAAATAATAAACATGAATTTGAGTATAAGACATTGAGGTATAAGAAACATATCCATATGTACACATTTATTGAATGTTTAATAGAATACACATGTTGCTTTTAATTTCAATTCAAAAGTAAACTTTTACCTTTCATGAAATTCTATGGTTTGATGTGTTTGTATGCCAACATGATATTGTGAATTGCAATGGAGTCGAGTATTATTAATATAATAATTGAACACCAATCACAAAAAACGGGATTACAATATTTAAAAATTAGTTATTTAGTTAATTATGAAAATTTGAATTATCTGAAGTAATTAATTTCACAAATTTTTTAATTAAATTGATTTAGATTGAGGGCTAATTATTTAATATAGGTTTTAGTTCATAATAATTAAATTAATTAAGCCATACTTTAATATTTAATGTATAGTAAAATTATTTTAAACTATTATATATTAAATATGCCATAAGATGCAACCTTTGTGGGTGCTAAGGAGTTATTCACAAAAGAATCAACTATTATCAATTGCGCACTTATTCATCTAACTTAGAAACATTCTAGGTGTATAAGCTTGAATACCTTGATGTACCTCCAATATTAATAATTTTAATATAGTTTATGTAGCATTGGGATCCAATTTGAGGTTTACAAATTCACAGTTTATATGGATAATGAATTGATAATATTTTATTAATGGTCAAGTAATGGCACTGTAATAGTCATCCACCAATTGTAAAACAATGCCAACATTGTGGCCCCATAATGACACATATATATGTAACAACTAGTGGCATCCGTGTGGCCACAATTTAGTTGTGGCACAATAATGGGCAACTAGTAATATAATAGTGGCCACTATATGGTTTTTGAACTCTAGTTGTAGGGTAGTGTGGTCTCCATGGACATGATTTCTCATAGTGATTGCATCCATATGACAATATATAATGTCAATGCATTATGTTTTTTTAGGATGAATTTTCAATTTGCAAATATGAGCTCCCTCATCAAGGTTCTTTAATTTTGAAAGTTTGGTCAAACAAGGTCAATGGCATGCATAGTTTAAATTATGACTATACTCATAAAAATGGCACAGTTGCAAGGCATATAATACTCCATGATTAGATTGGGATACTAGTTGTATATGTTTAAGTCATGGATGCCACATTTTGGTGTAGTGTTGAAATAATGATTTGTCGATGGGGTTATGGATATATGGAATTTTTTTGCACACTTTGTGGTCCTTCATGTATACATTCATGGTACACAAGTCCTTGGTGACTAGTGAGGTTTTTCTAGATTTGAATATTAATAGTAATAGGTCAATAAATTAAAATAGTTATGGTGTATGGTCGAAAGATTTTTAGGTGCATAGTCTAAAATTCAATAAAATGAGAATAATTTACATTACCTTCCTCTTCCTTTCAAAGTGTTTTTTGTTTTTATCACCAAGGTAATGTGGATTGAAAACTTTTACAATTGTTTGTTATGACATGATAGCACAATCTGCACCTTGTTGTTACATGGTTTCATAACATAAAATAAATTGGTTTTTGAAAAACACAATGTTATGTGCATTGTTCCACTTGCATTTTAAACTCTCAATTTGACATCCATATTTATTTTATTTAAAAAACCCATGATTTGGAACACATGTATTTCCCTTTTGAAAATTTTAATTAAAAATAATAATTTCATTTATCATCAAATTTGGAAATAAAATTAACTATAAATCATTTTGAAAAATTCTCAAAAAAAATCCAAAAGTCAAATCAAAAGAACCAACATAATGGTTACATACTAGTCTTTTAAATACATTGCCATATTAAAATTAATAAGTTAAACATCTAGCATAATAATTATTTGCTATATTTTATAAAAGGTTCAAAGTCAAATATAAATATATTATTTGGATATGAGATGATGTTGAGTTCCATATCAATATTACAATATAATAATATTTATATATATGAATGCATCCAATAAGTTAATTACATTCTATATTATATGATTTATACAAATAAAATAGTTCATGAACTACATACGTATTGCAATTATTCAAGGATTCCAAAATAACATCATAATATTGAATGTTTTGATTGCCATATGTAACTAACATCAATGAAATAATGGTCATAATTATTGCACACAATAAAGCCAACCTTAAATAACCTTTAATAAGATTTGACTAACTTTTTATTAAAAATCAACATGATACTCATGTTTGATTTGCACTTCAAATGTTATCTTCAATGATGTTTATAATTGTATAACTTATTACACACAATCCAAAACTATTAATTGATTTAGCTTGTTTAAATATGAATAATTTCATTTAAATTTTTTATCTAGGTATTTCAAACAAATTACAATGGGATAACAATTGAAAAATATGAATGCATGGATTTCATATCAAACATTATGTTAGATTCCCACAACTAAGGGTGGAAAAACCTTTGGTTATGAAAGTATTCTCTCGCCTAGGCTAAAAAAAATGGGTTTTCTATAGATATTTTTTATTATAATTGAAGTTCTATGTCTAGGGTTAATTTAAACCTAGGCTTTTCACATATATCCTTCATTATAAACATTTTTTTCGGGTAAGTTAAGAATCCAAAACTTTTAAGCCCTGCTTAAGCTTAGATAACCCAACTTTATTCATTTTAGCTAAGGTTAAATAGCTTAAGCTTCTTAACCCTAGCTAAGGTTAACTAACTGAAGTTTTTTAACCATGGTGATGGTTAGTTAGCATGGGCTTTAGGGAATATCCATTTCAATAGCCTAGGTTAGCTTGCCTTTGGTTGTGGAATACCCTTGTTATTGAAAATGTTTTTTAAAAATTCATGCTCCCTAACATTGGGCATGGTTAGTTAGCTTGGGCTTTGGGGAATATTGATTTCAAAAGTCTAAGCTATCTCATTTGTGGTAATGGAATATCTTGATTATGAAAATTATCCTTTGAAGGTTCCATCTTTTTAGTTGTGATTAGGGTCAAATGGCATGTGTTTTTTGGAATTTTCTTTTCAATTGAACCAAGGCCATTTTGCCTATAGTAATGGAATGCTTTAGGATTTATTGACGTTGGACATAAGAATATTCCAAAACCCCTAGTTTATTTTGGACCCTAACCATGAGAATATTATATGGACAAGGTTAGATAACATGGGCTTTTGGAAAACATATTATCAAGAGCGCACTTGGTATCTTGCTCGGACCCTAATGGACATGAGAATGTTCACATGGCTAACGTTAAGTGGCTTGTGTATTTAAAAATATATTTTTCCTAGTATTGAACATTGGAAATTTCAACATTTGAAAATACCTTTGATAGTTCTAAATCTTAACATTCAAAAGATAAAATTTGTTGTTGAAAGTAAAGGATTATTGCAATAATCAAACATTATGGTCTACTAAGTTTTGAAATGTTTGTTTGCCATATCACTTTATTAAAGGAAAAAAAAGTCAATAAATTGGGGGAAAATAGTGATTTTAGGGGAATTTTTGGATTAGGGTTTAAATAAGTCAATACAATTTAGTGAAACCACCATTGAACACAATATTTTATGCCTTTGTATATCTATATTAAACTCTTTTATTTTGAAAATAACTTATCAAATGCCTTAATCCAAATCATAATACAAGGTGATTTTGAAGAAATGGAAGTCTAGAGATGATTGAGTGTTAGAGGTTTTCCAAATTTTATGTACCTAGTTTACTTCATTCAAATGAGTTACACCATAATGAAGTTCACATCATTAAATTTGTAAACTATTTGTGTAATTATTGTACGTGTTGGTTGCATGCATTTGTTATGCATGCTAATTGTCATATTAAGGCTTAAGTTCTCAAGTCACGGTTTGGTAAAGTGAGTATGTTTCTTTGAACGTAGAGTGGCATGGTCGTATTCTTTTTTAGAACTGATATAAAGAAAACCTTTTTGCAAATTCTCAAAGGTTTGTCTATTTTGGCTTGTTTTGCTACCTTTTTACATTGTGATGTGGAAAATTAATTGAAGAGAGCAAAGACAAGAGCACATTTTGTGTTTGCTTGCTTTTATTCTACTCACCATAGCACACTTGAAAGACCAACATCAACAACTTAGCAATGAAGCTCAAAAGGATCTTCTTCAACAAGCACATACTTGTCTTATGTTGGAGTAGAAAAACCAAAGAGCTCCCCAGAAAGGGGTCTTCCCCTAAATTGCTATAAGCTCACCACCACTTCCAAGCTCTTTGTTCATGAGCTCAAATTTTGAAATTTTGTTTCTACTTGGCCATCACTAATTGATGGAGCTTGCAATGAAAACTAACATAAAAACTCTTCAACAACCCATTCATTGTTTACATGATAACCTTCTCTTGCCAACAATGGAAAAACAACAATACGAAAGAAACACATGAGTTGGTGTGTGAAATTGTTTGTACCTTTGTGCAAACACAATGCATCATTTCTCTTGAAGAACATGACTAACATCTAGAAAACCTTCTCTATAGATGACACTTTGTTGAAATAGCACAGGCACTAAACACCTAACAATTCACATTTGTAAATTAGAACATTAAAAAAAAGGGAAATGAAGATCCCTATTTGCACTTTACTTTGGTGTTGTACAACAAGAGATGCATTTCAAGAATTTGCATATGTGAAATCTCTGTGACAAGAGGTGCATGCATTTCAAGAATTTTCATATGCAAGATTTGCTCGACAAGGGATGCATTTTGAGAATTTGCACATGGAAAGAGGTGTGCAACAAGAAATGCAATTCCCAGAATTTGCAAATGTAAACATCTCTGCAATGATGTGCACTAATTCCCAACTCTGAAAGCTAGATCTTTTTATGCAGATTATGACCAACAATATGAAGCAAGCAAGCTTTGAGGGTCCTCTAACATTTGAAGGGGTAGAAATCCTTTCCGAATCCAAATTCAAGACTATTGTCATTGTGATTGGAAGACGCAGCATCTGTGTTTTCACAGAATGACAGGCATGGTCAAGAAGGCAAAGTTGTTGTTGGCAAGATTGTCATCATCATCATCCTCACAGAGAAGGAGAGAAGGTGAAGGAGGTCAGGTCATGGTATTCAGTGAACCATCAAAACCTTCTTCTTTTGTCTTCTTCTACCATAGAAACAAAAAGGGTCTTTTTTTACATACAAAATTGAAATGCTCAAACTCTGATTATAACAAATTGACCAAAAACCAACTTTGGGTTCTTCTGCTGAACACTTATATGTACACTCACAGAAGAAGCAGCTTCTTCTTGTCCAAGCTTTCCTCTGTTGCTGCAGAGCTTCTCTCATGCAGCAACAATATCTTCAGATCAAAAGTTTGGTTTGCTTTCTTGGCTCTTGCTGCCGCTGCAAAGCTTTTGTAATTGATCAAATGAATCTGTAGCAGCTGGGGATCCATTTTCCTAGTGCTGTAAAATTAGCAATGGAAACCCCTAGTTGACCCAACCCACTCAGTACTTTTGTTTCTCTAGTGCTATCCAGAGACTAGTTTACAATTCCAAGCTTGAAAAGCTTTTCACATGACGATGAGGAGGAGGAGGAGGAGGAGCTCGACCTCAGAGTAATGTTTTTTTACAAAAAGAAGGAAGAGTTGATCTAGAACTGATGTCTTGCTTGGATCTTGTGCAGCATCTGACCATGAGAGGCCTTTTCTGCTGCTAGCTGCTGCTGCTGCTATGGACTTGGTTGGAGCTTTTCAGGCTCCTTCCTCTGACTAGTTCTTGAATCCTTCTCCTGGAGTATGCGCTGACCTCGCTGATGGTTTCCAATCTGGGTTTCCATGAATTGCTTCTGGTAAGAGAACATGAACTGTTCTTCCTACTAGAACCGCTGCTCCTGCTGCTGCTAGGTCCTGCATGATTCATAAGGTACATGCTTCTGAGATCGGGAGTGGAGTAGCTGATCACGTGAGCCACCGGCAGCTGATCCTCGTCCTCAACATGGCGGCGACCTGCGAGGCCTGGATCTTCTGCTGCAGTAAACACGAGCCTAGTGGCGACACCCTGGCCTCGTACCGTGACTTGAGCAAAGCCCGGCACCTGTTGCTTCTTGCTATGAAGCTTGATTTCAAAAGGCAACAACATCGACTCCCGTGCAGCACTGCTAGCGGATCCTCTAGTCTGCATGATCATCGGCTTCTTACGGTCGAAGATGGAATTGGGTTGCGGCTGCTGATCCTCGTCGTTGTCGTCGTCTTGCTGCTGCACTAGGAGCTTACTGTTGGGAAGGATATAGTACAAACGACCCGCTTCCAGTTGCTGGTGTTTGGGTAAAACTGCTTTGGGTGTCAGAGTGGTGATCAAAGCCTTGGAGTGGCATACAAAGTGATCATCAGCACCGTGAAGTTTGATGAGCTCCGCCACCGTCACTGGTCTCTTGAACACTTGGATTTCTCCATCTGGTTTTACCACTTTGATGGGCGGAAGCTCCCACTCCACATCCTCCTCCTGCTGGATCTGAACTTGATCATCGTGCGCATTATTCACTCCAAGACACACATGGTTCCCCATAGCCACAAACTCCCTTTGAAACACTCCTTCTTCTCCAACCAACCTCAAACCTCCTTCTTCAGCTTCTTGCTTGGCCTTGGAGCTGTACCCAAACACAAGACGAAGAAGAAGAAGAAGAAGAAGAAGAAGAAGAAGAAAAACCAATCAATTACACAAACAGCAGCTCCCACAAAACCTAATTCCTGCACCCTTGAGGCCTCAAAGCTAAAATTCTCCACAGCAAACTTGCTCTAGCTTCTTGAAATTGAAGCTGTGGGTGGGTCCTTCTTCCAAAGACCCTTGATTTGAGATATGCAAAGCAAATGGGTTATAATAGTAAGATCATGATCATCAAGCTCTACTGAACACTCCCCCCACAAACAGACACAGACAGAGACACACACACACACAAAGAGAGACTAGAGTGGGAGCTGGAAGAGATTGGTGAAGTTCAGGAGATGACTATCACAAACCAGCCAAAGCACACACACACTATATATATAACTGACAGACTTTTGAGAAAAAAGGTTTTAAAGGTTTGCCTAGAAACTGAAATCAGTTATGAAAAGAAAAGTGGGAGGGAGAGCTTGGCTTTGAAGAAAGCATAAAAATCACACATGGGGAAAAAGAAGGTTGGGGGGGGGGGGGGGGGGAACCCAAAAAAAAAAAAAAAAAAAAAAACACGGAGAGATTGGATCAA
>Ga0116231_10003372_pt1 | contig 33251 bp, 23 predicted proteins | sample S1TSphgellanicum_2_FD_89695 | JGI IMG/M metagenome (GOLD analysis project Ga0116231, IMG submission 89695) | Host-associated microbial communities from peat moss isolated from Minnesota, USA - S1T2_Fd - Sphagnum magellanicum MG | ecosystem: Host-associated > Plants > Peat moss > Unclassified... | reverse complement strand
TTATACAGATTGAGGTTAGCGTATGTTTGGTGGTGGGTGGATGGGTAGAGGTGTAGGGGGAGGGGTGGGGGGTGTGGGGTGAGCACTGCATCTTTCAATAGAATTTTCTATTTTAGGCAGCCTCAAATAGTTTCAACTTTTTTTTTGCAATGGGCCAATCAAATTGACTCATTGCCCAAAAAAAACAAAAAAAAAAAAGTTGGACTTGTGAGGCACCCTCAACTAATTAATATGAAACAGAAATAAGTACCCTGGGGAGGTGAATAGGAGAGGTTGAACAAGTATTAGAGTCCCATTTTCAGTTGCCTACCTGGAAAAAAGAAGCGGGGGGTGTAGGTATTTGTGCAGATATTTGTGCATCCTCTCCCTGCATACCAAGTAAACTGCCAGATTCCAAGCCTCAGATTCTGCATTGCAATCTGCTTGTCAAGTGACCCCAATACCATGTTCCTGAACGACCCATTTGGGGCACACCCCATATGGCCATTAGCTGTAGATCCTTTTAGGGTTTCCAATTGGCAGAAGAAAGTCAAAACTAGAATAGATTACTTAAATCAGCTTATACATAACCCTAATCAGCTAACCTTTCCCTTTGGCTGTCAGTGGGCATTTGTTGGCCTTTCCTACCAAGGCAAGGATATTGTGTTTAGATTCATTATAGAGTATAGTAGCTTAAGGGATTTTGGCCCCTAGATAATAGGTTTATTTTTATATGAGGATTTTTGAAAGATGATATTTTGGCTTGTGTTGAAACTTGAAATTAGTTACAGAGTTATGATATCTTGAAGGATTTTGGTTTCTTTTACAGGATTTTTTTTGAAGATTGTATTTTTGCATGGTGAAATACTTAAATTTCCATAATTCTTCTTTTTCCTTAAGATACTTTTTGATGTAAATGGCAAGGCCACAGTGTGACACACCCCTTGTTCACTTGGTAAAAGGGTAAAAGCCTACTTGCACTTGTATACCTATATGTGTGTGTCTTCAAGTACTCATTGCCCATGTATGAGGAATGGTAACAAATTTTGCACTCCTATGGTTTGCTATATATGGGTGGTCATGAGTCCCGAGGCTACTAGAGAATGTGTCCAAGGGGGTGGTGGGTTTTGCCTTGACTCGTCCCTATGGCTTGGCCTTACCCTAGTAGTGATTTGCGAGGAGGCAGAATGCATTCCTTATGGCATGTTTCCTATCACAAAGGTCTACATAAGCAAGTTGTAAATTAGCTTTAGTTGGTTGTTATGTAGTGTAGATACGCAACAAATATCAAAATCAGGCAATGATAGCCAATTCTGCCATTTGACACAACTTGAAAGATCTGTGGAATCAACAGGTATGGACTATGGATTTCCAACTCAATGGTGTATGAACTGGTGTTGTCCGGATATGGCATTTTATGCCAATCCAGAGGATATGCATAGGACATATTCTTTTTGAAAAATGAATAGAAGATATGCATCTGGATATTTCAAAAATTCTTTTATAAAATTGTAGATATGGTTATGCATCCATTGAATTTGTTGATTCATTGCTAGTTATGCATTTGCCAATTTTCAAAATTTGATAAATCGTAAATTTGTATACTGATTATATATGGTAAAGTTCACATGTTAATGTCATTGTTGGAAATCCTAAGCCCTAATTTTGTACTTGGTAATCATTAACTTTAATTTCATTCTTGGAAATCAAATAACTTGTGGGAGAATTGAACCCCAATTTTGTAAAGAACTTTGCCCACTACAACACAAGCTACCTCCAAAAACACACCCACAAAAACATCCCAACCCACCTAGTCACTTAAGAAGTTGCTATAGTTTGATCAACAACAAAGTAGAATGCCCAAAAGCCCAAAGGACATAAGAAAGTTGCTGCAACTTGATCATCAACAACAAAAAGGCCCAAAACCTGACAAAGTCAATATGGAAGTTGATGTTGATGTTGTGATTTGATCAGCAACAAAAACAAAAGGCTTAGAACCCAACAACATTAATATGGAAACTAATGTTGATGTTGCAATTTGATCAACAACAAAAAGAAAAGGCCTAAAACCTAGCAACATCAATTGTAATTTGATCAACAATAAAAGTAAAAGGCTTAGAACCTAGAACCTTGCGGCATCAACTACAATTTCATCAACAACAAAAATAGAAGGCCCAAAATGTTGCAACATCAACATGGACATGAAACAAAAAATAAAATAAATTCAAAGGAACAACTAAAGGAAAAAAAAGAAACTTATTTAATCATTATCAACCAAGAGCTTTTCAAAATATTCAATTTTTTCAATAAACTCATAACTTTTTTCAACTAAAACAACTTCAAATTTGATATAATGTTTGCATTCGCCATGCAATTCATGTGCAAATCATTTGGCTAATTTTTTACCACAATGATAATCTTATCAAGGATTTTCATTTCTAAGTGGTAGCACCCTAGAGCTATCAAAACACCAACAAGGTTAAACACCATTTTTGTCTCAATCTGAGAATTAAAAATCCCAAGGATCTGTTTGGCCAAGAAAACAACATTTGGAAAGTAACCTTCATGGGTCTGCCACCAAACAAAAGGATCCACACACATAGATGGTGGAATAAATAGCCTTCGAAATAAAGAAAGTTTTGTAGTAACAAGTGCCCATGAAGATTCCTCCATGGAAGCTCTAACATTGAACATGTTATTGTCCTCTTCTTCAATTTGAAAAGCAGGTTCATCACATGGTGCTATAATTACTTCAACAATAGGATTCAATCGATGAAAAATAGTCATAAGAAGAAGGATGACTTCTTTCATATCATACTCAATAGCAAGGCAAATTGCATTGCCACACCCCACAAAACTTTCCACAACCGATAGAGATTTGAAACATGGATCCAACATCACGGCCAACATAATGTGAATTTGATGGGATTTAAATGCCTTCAAAAATTCCAAAAAAGGTTTAAATACTTTCACAACCTCCTTTTTAATGTTTTTTTTCAATGTATGGAGTTCAACATCAAAAAGGTAAAATGTTTCATACTCATCAAGGGCATTTGATAATAACTAGTGGCCTTTAGATTGGTCCATCACACATGCTATCACCTCAAGATTCAAGCAATTAGTGACAACTTTCACAATGGGCCAAACCTGGGCCTTAATTTTTTTTTATTACAATGTTAGTGTCTTTTGCTTTCCATAACATAATAAGATGGCTTGTTTAAATTCCAAAGTTTCTTCAAGCATTATAACTTTACTTGCAAACTTGGTTTTCACTGGAGTTTTCAACTTTTGGTGCCACATCCCACTCTCAATGCAAGCCTTTTCCCATTTTTGCTTCCCTTTCCCTGATTTTTTTATCCGAGAAATTATTTTTTGCAAACCTATTTGAGCATCTTTAACATTCACCAAAATTAAACCCACTAAAACCTTATCATCATTCATCACATATTGACACGTTTTAGATGTCACATGTCCAAAACAAATACGTTCATAAACTTGCAAAAGCTTGAGCAGTTCACAATTAATGATTAATTGTAATGATGTAGCCATGGTTCCCAAGTTGCTACTTTCATGTTTCTCAAAAGCAATCACCCAATGAATTAGTTCAAATTTTTGTAATAAAAATTGGAATTGCAAAATCATGGCATTGCCACTAGTTGTTTCATGCACTTCAAACAAATTATCAATAACATACCTAGGTGTCCAAGCCTCATCTAAATAATTAATGACCAAAACAAATGTATCTACACCACCTCTAAACATCTAGAAATCAAAACTAATAGACACAATACTTATTGATTCTAGATGTGGTAGAACATGTAATTCCATGCTCTTTGTGACCATTGTAAGAAGCACCTATTTCACAAAAGAAAAACAAGAAGGAAATACAACATGGGGACATTGGCACAATACTAACCTTTTTAACTAGATGTTTTCACAAGTTGAAAAAGGCATGTAGCTTTTGCAGATGTACAACACAAGGTCTTCAATAAAATTTTGTTGTGATTCCTTAGCATTCTTATATGGGTTTGTTGACCCCAAAAAAGAAGTGATTGCAAAACCAATTGCCCCAACCCTTTTGTTTCCATGCTATTTATTGTGATTTGTTTTATAAAGCTTAGCCACTACCTTTTCACTTAGTATAGATTTTCTTTTGGTAAGCAAATGAAGATGAACATTCTCAACATGTGTTCTCATAGGAATAATGCCATTACTTTTGCCAGAAGTTTATTGCCAGAACATTGCCAGAAGTTTATTTGGATTGACATATGATGCATATCAACATTTATGGATTCAACATATCAATAGGCAAATTGTCATTTACATCAAAAAAACTCTAGCAAATATAAGTTCTACTATGTGGTTTCCACAACAAAACTTGTTGATCCATAGCTTGAATATACACCTCATCAAAGGTAATTGGTAAGTCATTGTCACATTGCTATTGATGCACACTTTCCACATTTGAAAAGTTGTGAAATCAAGAAGGGATTGTGCTCACATCAAAGAGAACTTCATTAATTCCATCGACACTTTCAATGACACAAATTTTGTCTTCAACCATTGCAATGTTCCAAATAACAAAAAGACACACTTGAACACCAAATCCTAAAATGCCACTGTACTTCAAGAGCACATGAAAAAAATTAAAATTAAAATTCTTTAAGCTTTAACTGAATACAGTCTTTAGTCATAGTGCTTCAACTGAATTCAATGTTCAACCATAGTGAAACATGGAGTTTCAAATAATAAGAAGACACACCTGAGCACCAAATCTTAAATTGCCACACTTCATAAGCATGACATATTCAAATGGAAAATAATAATAAAAACAAAAACATTTTCAAAATGTAATTGAAAATCAAAAGTTCAAAGGTGATGAGCAAATTCAAAATGGAGTTCATAGTTGAAGCATGAAGCAAAACTTAACAAAGGGGTCGAAAACACTTTTGTTTCATAATAATAAAACTTGTAGAACTTAACAAACCAACAATGGCTTTTGGATCGATGGTCAAACACAAGAGCTTGCAAAAGTTTTCACCCAACAACACTAGCGGAAAGGAGTCAATGCAAGATTCTCAAACAACATTGATGCTAAAAGCCACAAATGAGCAAGCGAGTTGATGCAAGAACTTGCAAGAACTCTTGAACAACAGCAATGACTCGAAAGTCAAAAGCCAATGGTAAAATATAAAATCCACTTGAATGAGTTGATGCAAGAACGCACAAAAACTTCTAGGAACTTGTGGAAACTCTCAAGTGAAAAGGTCAACATTGATGGTGCAAAGCTCCCCCCACTCTTCGCAATGAGTGCGACGTTGTATTTGCCGTTTCCTAAACCCTAGATATGCACAATGAAATATAAAATCCATCTGAATAAGTTGACACTTGTAAAAAACTTGTAAGAACTCATAGAAACTCTCAAGTGAAAAGCTCGACAATGATAGCGCCAAGTTTCCCCCCCATTCTTTCCAATGACCAAGATGTCATATCTGCTGTCCCCCAAACCCTAAACCCTGGATATGCATAGTGAAAATTCATATCTGGAATCCCCAAATCCTTTGTTTCCAGATATGACTCCATGCATATCCAGCCATTATGCATGTGCATATCCTGCCAACACTGGTATGAATCTCTCTTGAGTTGAGTTTGCGTTTCACCTGGGTAACCTGTGTTGTGAAGGATGAAAATTATATGATGGGCTTTCTAAGTATGTATGTATAATAATAGTTAGCTACTAGGTAAGTAGATGTAGGTACCTAAATTGCTAGTACAAAAGTAGGGCTAGTTGGGTTATTAGTAGGTAGGTAATGAAAACAGAAATCTAGGTAACCACTGAGGTTAGCCAGGGAATTCAAACCAGTGTTTTTTTAATAGAAATTTCGCCAAATTTCAACCTGAAAAAATATGATGTCAACTATTGCAAAGGATGTTTCATGGGAAAAAAATGGCCCAAACTCGCCAGATTTCAAAGAAAAACTAAAAATCCAAATCACCAGATTTTTGTGATAAGACGATCCAGTAGGGAACCAAGAATATAGAATGATTTTTTATTTTACTTTTTTCTACTTTCATATCTAGTATGTAGCCACATTTGAATAACTTTTCCTGGATGATTGCCAATTTTAGCTGCATCACAAAATCCTGTAGAAAACCCCTGATTCAATTGCAATTGAAGTGTGCCATGTCCAACCACCATCAATCCCACACAGACCCAATTAAGTAGCAAGTGTTCTTTTTTTTTCTTTGGCAAATTTCACCTTGGTAACCAATTCTGTAAGAAATAGGTTTCATATATAGGTAGATAGGTAGGAAAATAGATAATTACTAGGTAAGTAGATGGTTTATACACAAGTAAGGGCTGTTTTTACTACTTACCTACTTACTAACAACCTGCTTGTGGGTTGTTAGTAGGTAGGTAGTAAAGAGAAGCAACCCAGCTAACCACCATGGTTAGCTAGGGAACTGGAATCCAACAGAAAACTGTTTCCTGACCACTTACCATCCATCATCCTTCATGGTGTGCTGGTGGGTGCTTTTTGGCTATTTGGCAAGTGAACTTTTGTGACTCTCTGTAAAGCTGAGAGTGGAAAAACAATCACCTATTACCCTAAACGCCAGTTACACATTAATTCATTATTTATGAATTTTCCAAAAATTCTGAAAAAAAGCTACCTGCCAAACTCTAGAGCACACTAGCTTCATTTTTTAGTATAGTGCCTAATTGTAAAATATTATTATTGTTACTGCCAAAGTTAAATGTCTAAAATATTATTATTATTAATATTCTTATTATGCACCTTGCTGCCTAACCAGCCCAGGTACTATGGTAGTAATTTTGAAAGTTTAGAAAGCCCAATTTGCAACTCATTTTTGACATATTTATGCCTGCCATGTGTGGGGGTATTAAAGGCCAGGAGGGTCCCTCTCTGGGTTGTAACTTGTAACGAATTTCCTAAACAAGTGGGCCTCTCAACTTCCACCGCTTGTGAAACATTCACCCCTTAACTCTGGTAAAGTAATTAACGTTAGGCCATGTCCTTCTTCCTGCTAGAGAAGAGTGTACTAAATACGATCTGACTGCTGCTCCTTGTTTTTGATTGGCCAAACATAATGATTGGTCCAGGTGGTTTACTATTAGTAGTTCCCACATAATTGCAGTCCCAGTTTCAGTTTTATAGGTGGTGTTGCAAAAAAGTAAATGACTAAAGTTGGATGTGAGAAATTTTTTAGGTGAGCACCGGTGGCGATGCTCTTAGTCCCACAATTTGTGCGCCTGCCATTAGCCCAGACCAAAAAGGGTGACAAAAAGTTTTGGAAATAAAAGTTTCATGCAGCCAATGAGAACGCTCAGCATGCACTCATGAGGGGTCCAATTTTTTCGTTTTTTTCCTTGTTCCTATCATGTTCTCATTGTGATCCCCAAGTTCGCAAGACATTCCCAATAGTACCTCAGACTTATCTCAAAGTTCAACTCTCATTAATATAAACTGAAAAGGTTGGAGGACATTTGTTTCTAATTTGCAATTGGGGGCCATTGAGGTGCTTCTATTGTGGAGAGCCCAATGTTCCAAAACAATTGGTGATGGGCCAATCAATATGGCTCATTGCTCACAAAATAAAATAATTCCTTTACCTATCTAGTCTATCAAATGTTTGACTATTATATTGTTAGCTACCATCCACCCTTTATGGTACATACTAATTTCATTTGTGTTAAGCATTAGGAGACATTTCCTAAGAATATTTGAAAGACACCTTATATTCAACATTTTTTTTCCTGAAAAATTTTGTTGCCTTTTTTTCTACCAAAATTTTGATATTTGTTGGGAAATTTTTGGAATTGGAATTTTTTAATTTCTAGTGTAAATTTGAGTAATTTTTCTCATTTAGGGGAATTTATTTCTAATAATAATTTTTTTAAAAACCTTTCTTTACATCTATGAAGATGTCTCCTAAATCAAAAGGAACGAACTTACACCTATTATTTAGGAGGGGCCAGAATCCTACAGCTACTTCTAGGTGTGAGGTCATTCCCATGTGATGTGTGTGTGTGTGTTTACGATTATAATAAGGTTTTTCTTGTGCTTTACAATGGGTAAGAGCATCCCCACCAGTGCTCAGTATGTGACCCTGCACATTAAAATCAGATGAAGAAAAATCAACATATGCCGATTTAGGAAAATGGTTTTGGCTAAGTATAATTGCACAGGTTGCGGTGGCTGGTGAAAGGCGGTTCAACGATGTGCGCTGCAGAAAAGAGTGTACTAACTACTACTCAGTGTTTCTGCTTGGCCGCATCATAATGATTGGGCCAGGTGGTTTGCTATTAGTAGTCCCTCACCTATTTGCTATCCCAGTTTCAGTTTTATGGGTGGAGTTGCAAAAATATAAATAACTAAACTTGGATGTGAAAAATATTTTTTGAGGGTAACATAGGGTACTAAGCACCGCAGGAGTTGCTCACTTTGTAATTTATCGTTAAGTCTAATATTAAGCTACTCAATTGAAAGAGTGAAGGAAAGAACAAATGACTGCAGTCGATGAGAACAAGATGCTTTCGTTTCCTTTTGATAAATGGACAAAGTATACAAAAATTGTTATTGTGAGGTTCCTTCCAAGGGCAACCTTTGAAAAGACCAAAAAGACCAGGGAAGAATGGCATCTCTTGGAGGACACAGAGGGGTCAAGGGATCATCATGTGACTTGGTGACCTGCAAGACAAGCACATGCTCTTTCCAGGTTATTGGATTCTAATTTTAAGACTTGCAATGGAAAAATAGCATTTTGTGGATTCTTTCTTCAGCTAGGCTAGAAGTGTTCATGGCTTTCCCACCACCAAATTGGGACCCCTGAAAGACTTAGTCCAATCATTTGGGAAATGCATGCCTACTATTTTCTACCATTAGGATTCTATGCCTCTGGACAAGTGTTACCAGTATGCTCCCCAAGTGGGGCCAGGTGTGAACTAGAGCACCCACATTGTTACCTTGGTCACCTCCCCAAGTGAGGCCTCTTGGTGAAGGTCTCACTAAACCTAAACCCTAAAAATTGCTTAGATTTGAACTCAAAGACCCTGATTTAGTCTAAGCATGGGATATTTGTATTTGTAATTATGTGGAAATCATTTAAATGGATTTTGAGATTTGTGCCATAGTAAACAATATTATTTTGTGACAATTTTATGATGTTACCAAAGTGACCATCATCCATAGAAAGATTTAGTGAAATATAATATGTGCTATGGATATGTAATATGTACCAAAGTGATCATCATACATAGGAAGATTTAGCCAAATATAACATGTGCCACAATAAACAACATATATTATACATTGCTATGAATGAAACCACAAAGTTCACCTTGCAAATGTGCCATGAGCCATGGCTCTGGCCAACTGATTGCCATAGGAGAAAAACAAGTGTTGGGAACTTAGTTCTCACTTTAGAGAACCTGAAACCAAGGGTAAAGGTCGGGTATGTATATCCTTGATCAATGGTTCCCAAAATCAACGAACCAGTTCTGACCCTTGACCGAAGGTTCCAAAAATTTGTAAAAGGCTGGTATATTTTCTACAGCTCTTGTCATCATGGCCAAAGTTTTCAAACATATTTGACCCCTTACATCCCTGTCCAGTTGCTTTTGTTTTTTAGTTGTCTTTCAGTTGTGTGCAGTTGTTGACCATGAAAACCACTTTGCTTATTTATGCGGTGTTTTTCCATGCATATTTATGCATGTGTTTTTCCATCTCCTTGCACGACTTGCTTCATGGTACCAGTGATGGGTTTAGGTCTTGGGTTACTTGATTTCTCCTCTTAGGGTTCCCCATTGTTTGTTTTTGCGTTTTCAGGTGTTGTTTTTGGTTTGAACTTTGATCCTTTTTCTCTTGTTCCCTTGCCAGGTGTTTTTCCTTTTTTTAAATAAATAAATAATTAATTGGCTTTGCTTAGCTTGCTGGATGGGGCCTGCTGGATAGGACCAGTTCTTTCATTTTGTTGATAACTAGGCTTTGGTTCCAATTCTTTGAAAAAAATTAAAAGAACCCATGGGTCCACTTTTTTAACCCATCTTTGAAAAACAATTAGATCAAAGAACCCACATTCTGAATCCAAATCTTACCAAAGAATTCCATTAAATCCTGCTCATCAAGATCTTTCCAAGAACACCAAAGGCACATTCCAATTCCTCTGAAATTTTCAGCTAGGATTTAATTTAATTTTCAGTGAAGAAATCATTCAATATTCAAGAACTCCTACACCGCAAGTCCAAACGCCATGAAACCAAGCCAATGCACCCCTCCTCCTCCAGAGCTTTCCAAAGAGACCAAGAACGTGATGTGAAGCATCCTGGTTCCATCGATCTCATCGATACAAACAAAACAAAACAAAACAAACAAACTACCTTCCTTCATAGATAGATGTCCCAGAACTGGTTGCTGTTATTGTAGTACCTTGGCCACTTTGACACATGTTTGTCAAATAATCAATTAATTTTGAGGATCCCATTTCGAAAAATGGTTTATTCTTAAATATTTCATCAGATTCTTTCCTTTCTTTCAGGAAAAATATTTCTGATTTTTTTGGGGGGAGAATTTGAACATTCCCGAAATTAATATAAGTAATGTTGAACTCACCCAGGTACTACTTGTATCTCTCATCACTTGTGCTGGAGTATTCACCACATGTATCCAAAATTTGTAGTTCAAAATTTTTACTACCCTATTTTAGGTGGACACTCATGGCACTTCAGATTCTACAATATATTGTAATACATGGGCGATTTCAGCATAAATTAAATTAAATTTCATTTTGCCAAAGTTTTTGAAATTAGTCCTATTGTTGAAAAGTTCAAAAATTTAGACTGCATGAATCTGGGATCAAACCTTGGCCTAGTACAAACAAGCACGTCAGTTGTGAATAGACTAACAACAAGGACAATAAGAAAACTCTGAAATTGGCTTAGAATTCAATATCTAAATTGTTATATGTCCAAAAGTCCAAAATTAAAAACTCACATAACAAATCTTAGATTTTAAAATTAATTAATTATGCGGCACTTGTGTGTCTAACCCACCCACCCACCCACCCACCCAGGTACTATGATAGTAACTAGCTCTAGTAACCAGGTTGAGTGGCATACATATAAAAGGCCTGTATTTTGGAGATGAACTGACAAGTGTTCACCCCTCTTTCCTTCTGGGTGGTGGCGGTCACAAGTATAGACCTCTTTCTTAAGTAGTGGGTCGATTGCAAGTGCAGCCCTCTTTACTTATGTACGGGTGGTGGTGGTGGTGACAATTTTAGACCTCTTTCTTTGTAGGTGCTGGAAATTGCAATAGCCGCCCTCTTTCCTTATGGGTGGTGGCTAACCACCACTTAGCCACCACCCACGAGGGCCCAAAGCTTGCTTGACCTTTGTGATAATTAGGGTATCACCATCTCTTTATTTATATACTCAACTTACAACTTTCCATTGTAAATTGTCTTCTGGTCATGTGATCGTAGTCACTCACCACTCTACTAGTCAAGCATTAATCAACATACAAAGCTTTGAAAGTAGTCAGTCAAACTACAACCCATTATACATTGACATTTATCATTTTTTTCAAAAGAATTTTTTTAAAACAAATCTTTAGAAAGTTCCCAACAACAAGACAAGCCCGCCTCAATGGAAGAGAAGCTTACATATTTTCAAAATAATTGCACTTTGGGATGAAATATCACTTTCTATTATTATCTTGCTTTCATCAAAGTTTGCCATGACAACAATTTCTGAGAGACAAAGGACAACAAGGTAATGGAAAGAGACCCTAAGGCACTTCTCATATTACCCCCCCCCACTCCAAAGTAAAGGGCCCAAAGCTCAGTTCCTTGCTACACTTGCAAAGTAAGTTATTGATTGAGGCTTTGGAGTGGGAGGAGGGGGGCATTCTTGGTCTTCTTCTCAGTTGAATTCTTCTCACTTAGCAGGCTTGTAGGCCAAGAAAGAAAAAGAAACCAAAAGAAAGGAAAGGTAAGTTGGCCTCTTGCAAAATATCCCCTCGGTACCCCCAAAAAAAAACACACACACACACACAACACGCATAATTGTGCACATCAAGGTAAGCACGCAAGCACCCATTCCACAATCATAGCTTTTTAGATTCTAGAAGTTCCCTCTCAATTGAGGCTTTTTTGAGATTAAGGCTAAAATGAAATAGTATTTCAATCCAAAATATATTTGAATTTTTAAAAAATTGAATAAATTAATTAATTGATCCCTGGCAAAAGATTCGGGAACAAGGAAGATACTTTCACTTCAAAGAGTGGCTTAGAATGAAAGCTTAATGGGAGAATTTTAATTGGTTTAGGGTTGAACTTTAGGATGTATTTTATGATATACTTGTGTGAATTGTGCTGTTGGTGCAAGTGTAAACTTGTTACCCAACTAATTAAAATTGAATTTTGAATTTTTTTTTTGAATTACCAATGACAAAAATCACTCAATATCTCTTGCACCTTAAGTTTTAAAACTACTAAATCCCTTCCATAAAATCCTACTCATTGACCACTTTCCAAGAATACAAAAATTATGGACCAATTTTTGTAAAACCTTTAGTTCCAGTTTCATCAAATTCTCAAAGACAAAATACAATCCTTAAATATTCAATAACTCTTGAGCTTTATGTCTAAACAATATGAAACCACTTCAGTGTAGCCCTACTCATTCTCATTCAAGGCTTTCCAAAAACATCCCAGTCCAAGGAGGGGGGGGTGCCGTGGTGGTTTGGGAGATCTCAATGTGACAAGCAAACACAACTAACTTCCCTAATAGATAGATAGATATATTTTAATATACAATAACCAATGAGAAATGTCCTATCCCAAGAATAATGTAATATTTATATACTAGGAAAATTTGAGCCTATTTGAGGTATTGGGGTTGGCTTGGCCCTTAAGACATAAAATTTCTGGTAAAGAAAGATTGGTGTTACTATGTATGTTTGTTAGGATGGGACCATGCCTTAACCCTCTCAAACCATGGGGCCCTTGACTTCAATTTTGATACTACTAGAAACTCTCAACAAGATGGTGTGCACATTTGTTATTTCATAAATTTTCAAATTAACAAGAGAAAATTTTATTGAATTCAAAGTGATTTCATCTCTAAAATTTAATTAAATTTATGAAAATATTAAATAGGGACCAAAATCCCTTAAGCTAAAATAATCTATAATGAATCTAAAAACAATATCCTTGCCTTGGTAGGCAAGGCCAAAAACAATGTTAAGACTAGAGTGTTACTATGGGACATTAGCAACTTTGACACAAATTATATTATTTGTAAAACTTTTGAAATTTTCAAACAATAAAATTTCCAAAAGAACAAAATTTTGTGAAACAAAAGTGTAGAGGATCTTTGGGGAACGTTCAGGAATGTTCTAATTTTCAACATGGGAATCTTCAGTTAATAAATGAATGAATTAATTAATCAAGTATTCAACAAACATGCGTTGAAGGTGCCCCTTCACATTGAGAGGCCAATAAAATTAATAAATAGCCTACGAAAAGTTTAAAAAATAGGCCCTCCTCAAATTTTGTAGCACATACTAAAAAAAAAAAGGGGAGTTTCCAGGAAGTTGGAGACTCCAAATTTCTGGAAAGGAATATGAAGTTAACTACTCAAAACCTGCCATCTGTGTTATCACTAACTAGTTTACTAACCACTTTACTAACTACTATCCCTAGTAAGTTACCTACAAGTGCCTTTGCTAATTCCTTATACAACTTTACTAAACTACCGGAAACCTGCCATCTGTGCCATCACTAACTACTTTGCTAACCACTTTACTAACTACAATGACTAGTGAGTTCCCCTCGCCTGTATAATTCATTAACAACTTTACTACTTAAAACTACTCATGATTCACTAAGTACTTTACTAACCACTGTACTAACGGCCATGTGTGCCATCACTACCCACTTCACTAATTACCGTGACTAGTGAGTCACCTACTCCGCCTGCTAGCCTAATTCATAAAGCAACTTTACTAAATTACTCAAAGCCTGCCATCTGTCTGTGTTATCACTAACTACTTTACTAACGACTTTACTAACTACCGTGACTCGTAAGTTACCTTCCCTGCCTCCTCATTCGTAAACAAATTGACTAAACTACTCTCAACCTGCCATTTATGCCATCACTAACCATTTTACTAACTACCGTGACTTGAATGTGACCTACCCGCTGCTAATTAATTCATTAACCAACTTTTCCTAATTACTCAAATCCTGCCATCTGTCTGGGTTAGCAATGACTACTTTACTAACTACTTTACTAACTACAGTGAGTAGTAAGCTACCTACCCCCGCCTGCTAGCTTAATTCATAAACAACTTTACTAAGTACTACTACACAAAACCTGCCATCTGTCTGTGTTTCTTACTAACTACTTTACTAACCACGTTACTAACTACTTCTCCTCGGGAAGCTCACGGAATTGACGGAAGAAGAATAAGCGCGTTAAGGAAGAAGGAAGGAAGGAAGAGCGAGCGTTGCAACCACAACGTGGCGATCCGACACAGTGCAGTCGTCGTTTGTGGTTGAGCAATTGTTTTAGGAGCGCATTTTAGAGCAGAATTTTGGCGTCATGTCCCGGTGCCGAGCGATCCAAGCAACCGCTATATATTGCTGACGCATGCAGGGAGCTTGAAATCGTCTCGATCGGTGAAGTATAAGTCCTTTATTTTTGCAAGAATTAGAGTGGTGTGGTGAATGTTCTTGCTATGGCTTGTTTGAGTTCCTGCTTACTTCCAGAGCTTGTTGCTGCTGCTGCTGGCGGTTTGAGAGAACAAGATTGCAGGAGCGCTGCGGGAGCCTTGTCGTCAGCGTCTTCGTCTTCAGAGACTGGTTTGAGAGCAATCAGAGGCCAAAATAAGAAGAATTCTCAGCTTAGGCTAAGCAGTAGCACATGGATTCGTGGCGATTCCTTCAAGAATGAGCGTCTGTCATGCGCAGTCGCTGCTGCTCCTCCTCCTCCTGGCATGATGGCTTTGTCTAAGAAACAGCTTAGGAATGAGGTGCAGATGTCCGCCGCCACCTCCAAAACCAGCAAGATTTCAACTGGCTCCGGTGGTGCGGTTTTAGAAGATGTGCCTCATCTCACCGACTGGCTGCCTGATATTCCAGTTCGGTTCTTTTCCCTTCCCCCCTACGCATCCTTTCTTCTCTCCCCTGGCACCCGGCCTCTTCACGAATTTTGCATTCCTATTGTATTCTTGTTTGTGGATCGGTTCTCAGACACACTCTCCGCGAAGGGGAACGGCGCTATCGATCCTTGCCGCTTTTCCAGTTTAACGATCCGTCTGATATAATCTCAGCCTGCGTTCCCCTAGTTGATGATCATCGCAGTTGTGTTTGCATACGTCTTGGCGTCTTCTTTCCCTGCGACCAGTAGACCGCCTTACCTATTCGCCGCATCGCTGGAGAATTTTGCAGTTGTTGTGATTCTGGTGTAGAGATAGATATTGTAGTCATGTACACCATAGTAGAAATTCTGTTGTTTTGTTTCCATCTCCTGCCTGTTTCACTGCTTTGATTCCGGTTCTGCTGGACGGGGGAGACAACAACAACTTGGTTGAAGTTTTACACAAGATTTAAGACTGATTCTTGCTGCTATACTGTCCTTGGATCTTGGCAGTATTGATACGTTTGATAGCTGGATCTCTATGGTTTATTTGATGTAATAGGGATCACTGTGATGATGATCTGAATGGCTAATTTCGTGCAATAGGGATCACTTTGATGATGATCTGAACCCAAATCATCATGGGGTGTCTGGTATTCCTCATGCAGGAAGGTGGCAGGGCTTTGAAATCTGCAATCTGGAAGATAGATGAAGAGTTCTCATACCTTCTTGGCCCTCAGCCTCCTTCCCTTCTTTCACCTGGCTTGATTAGATCTGCTCTGTGAAATGTGCAGACATACGCAAATCCTTTGAAGTACAACCCTGCCTACTCTGCTGTAAGGTGAGACTGAAAATTGAACCAGTCCTGCCTTTTGCCATTTGCACAGCACCTTGCAGAAACTTAACATGTCAAGGCAAATCCCAATGTTTACAAAAAAAATTGTTAAAGCAAGTGCCAAGGAGATTTTTGGATTTTGTTCAAAAGATATTGTGGACAGCACAGTTTGAGATTGAATGCCTGTGTTTTTGGGTATTCTTGAGAGTTGGTTCATTGACTTTTTTTTCCTTCACTGTGTTATTTGCTTCGACTTTTCTAAAAGGCTTGTGTGGTGGGGTTGGCTTCTAATGCAGGCAATATTTTGTCGAAAGGACAGATGTTGTTGCAAAAGATGTATGTCAACCTTGTTCTTTCCTAATATGTGCTTGCAGAGTTTAAAGCTGCTTTTTCTGGCCAATAGTCATCATCTTCATCATCATTTCATTCTTGTTAGTTTTCAGAGCTGTGATCTGTTAATAGAGGAATGGGAATATTGAACACTGGAGGAAGCAGCAGTAGAAGGACCAGTGTTGTTTGTTTGTCAGAATGTTGCTTATTTGGGGTCCTGTCTACAACAGGTGGTTGTCAACTTGAACACAGCTGGAGATGGTATTCACTTTCGACGAGCAGGACCCCGAGACAAGGTTCTCTCTCTGTCCCTGTCTTAGGGTAGGTTCCGACACTATGTTGTGCAAAGAAGAAAAGCAGATCCACACCACTGCTTTCTGGGCACAAATGGAGCTTCTGCAAGAAGCTACAGTGCTTGCTCATAGCTTTTAGCTAGAAATTGTCGATTTCAGAATCTGAAGATAGAATCTGGATGTGTGGAGTAGTGAGCTGAGTTGACATCCATGGGAAGTTTTGCAATAGCTGTGTCTTGGGTAAGTTATCTCTCCTTCTGACTCTCCTACTGACAAACACTTGCAGATATATTTCCGTCCAGAAGAAGTGAAGGCATGCATTGTAACCTGTGGAGGCTTGTGTCCTGGTCTAAACACTGTCATTCGTGAGATAGTTTGTGGGCTTTGGACTCAGTATGGCGTTCGTGAAATCTATGGCATTCATGTGAGTAATATCCTCCACCTGAAGTCCTTTCAAATCTGATGTAAGAATAACTTATTTGAATTAATGCAGGCATGACACGATTTGAGAGACTAAACATCTACACAATGTGAGATGTGGAGCTCTGGTATTCTATATGTGTTCTCTTGTGGGTGATTTTGATAGATTTTTTACACATATATTTGTGAGAGCTATACTGTGGTGTTTCTTTCTGAGTTTTCCTATATCCATGATGGGTCATAACCAAGGCAACACATGGAGAAAGCAGCAATGAGTGATGTTTGGACCCTGTACAGGGAGGCTACAGGGGTTTCTATTCACGGAACACTACTGATTTGACCCCCAAGGTTGTGAATGATATTCACAAGCGGGGAGGCACTGTTTTGGGCACCTCTCGTGGTGGCCATGACTGTTCTAAGATTGTTGACTCCATTCAAGACCGTGGTATCAACCAGGTGAGAAGCAGAACCTAGCTGTAAATCAAAATAAAGCAGTCATTTTCTCATTCCAAGTTCAGCCATTTCTATGTTGCATTGCTGGTGGATACCTACACTCCAGCACTTTGGAGAAACTAACTAAGGATGTTTGTGTTCTGTTAATATGAAGGTCTACATAATTGGGGGTGATGGCACTCAGAAAGGAGCAAATGTGATTCATGAGGCATGCAACTTTTCCCCTCCATGTTGTGGTTTACTTTCAAGCTTTTGCTTTCAATTAAGTGGTTTAATCTTAATCAAGGTTGCTTGGGACACTTTGCATCCCAGCTTCATGAGCAGCTTAGCAATCTGTTTGGAAGTGCTTCCATAGCAAGGAGATATCATCATGAAGCTACCAACAACCAGATTGAAATTTCATGTATTGTCCTGTGGCTGTTTCTTCACTCAGAAATTCTTCCATGTCAAGCATCTGAATGGAAAAACTCAGAAATTCATCACAAAACATTGGTGGGATATTTGGTGCATTTTCAAACTGCAGGAATGTAAGAAGAGGGGTCTAAAGGTGGTTGTTGCGGGTATTCCAAAGACAATTGATAATGACATTGAAGTAAGTGGCACACACTTTTGCACACTCTAAGACTCAGCACTTAATGATTTTGGCTTTTGAGTTGGCAGATCTGTTTTAAGATTCTAAATCCTGAGTCTTAAACATCATGTGCTTGAATTGTGGGGTATATTCATTGAGATTTGCTGCAGAATAATAAAGGACAGCTAATTTGATTAGGTGATGGCACAATTTCAAACTGCTGAGAATTTGTAACATCTGTCACAATCTCTTCAAGAATAGTGTATTATAGACTGTTTTATATTGTATTTACTAAGTCCACTCTGAATCAAGTGGAGAGATAGGTCAAGCTTGTACATGTTTCTGTGGAGTTTCTGTCTGCAATCACAGTCATCCTTTGAAGTGTGGATACCAAGCATCTGTATGTGTGCAGGCCTCCATAGACTTTTGTACTGGATAACCTGACAATTCAAGAACATTTCTTGTCTGTGAAGCTCCACTCGTCATCACTTTGGTTTTTGGCATGGGTTGAATGTTACAGATTATAGACAAGTCATTTGGGTTTGACACAGCAGTGGAAGAAGCTCAACGTGCGATTAATGCAGCACACGTTGAAGCAGAGAGCATCCACAATGGTGTTGGCTTGGTAAAGCTTATGGGACGTTACAGTGGTGGGTGCCTTTCCTTAAGTAGGAAATGCTTTTTCCTTGGTGAAAAGTCTGTGTGGTTTAAATGCTGGCACAATTTTGTAAAATGAACTGTAAGGGATTACTCCCTATTGTATCGATGCTAAGTGGGGAAAGTGTTTGGTGCAGGGTATATTGCTATGCATGCCACTCTTGCTAGTCGTGATGTGGTAGGTTTCACTCTCTCTCGTATGAATGTGGTTTGACTGTTCTATACCTCTTCTCCTGATTGCAGTACTGTCAGTTCTAATATTGTCCTACTAGATCTTCAAGGTTCTTTAGGATGATTTCCTCCCTCAGTCTTGCAGTGGACAACATGATTGTCTGGTCCTCCTAAGTTTTTGTCTATCCTGTCGTCTCCTCTTTTAGCCTGTATACACATTTGTTCTCTCTCTTTTCCGTCTTCAAAGATCAATTGTTGCAAATATTGTGCATATTGCAAAATAGTGAACAAACTTTCTTCCACCAACCTAGCAGATCTGTTTGGGAAATGGTCTGCCTTATATTCTTACCTTACCTGGGGACTTGGATTCCACGAGTGCAGGATTTATGCTTGATACCAGAAGTGCCATTTTACTTGGATGGACCTGGTGGGCTAAAAGAGTTTGCAAAGCAAAGGTTGCGTGAAAATGGACACATGGTAATTGTGGTCGCAGAAGGTGCGGGCCAAGAGTTGATAGCAGAGACCATGGGTTCTTTGGACAAGCTCAGTGATGCCTCTGGAAATCGCTTGCTTCTTGATGTTGGTCTTTGGCTCTCCCAAAATCTGAAAGTATGTACACTTGACTGCCCAGTAATTTCTTTGCTAGCAAGTAAACTTTCACATCCATCAGTCATGGACAAAACAAATATTCATTAAATGCAAATGTAGCCTGTTTCATGCATATATTTACATTATCATTGTTGCAATATCAGGTTTGATCAGTTTTTGACTTACTGATTTTGTCTTTTGCTGCAGGATCATTTTGTTAAGGAGTTTAAAGAGCCCCTCAACTTAAAGTATATAGGTAATATGAGCTGCTCAAATCTTCTGTTCACTAGGTTGCTTGCTAGCTGTAAGCAATGATGTATTAGAGCCTTGCTTGAGGAGTTCTTTGTATGGTGTTACAGATCCAACATACATGATTCGAGCGATCCCTAGTAATGCATCAGACAATGTCTACTGCACCCTACTGGCCCACAGTGCCATCCATGGTGCAATGGCAGGGTACTGTGGTTTTACAGTTGGCCCTGTCAACAACCGTCATTGCTACATTCCTATCAGTGTAAGTTCCTTACAAGAATTTCTGTGATGGTTACGATGTGTGTTTAATGCTGTGAAGAAGAGTACTCAGAGGATCCTGCAGGGTACATCTGTGCATTCAGAGAATTTTTTGGACATCAAGTGGCTCTTACTTGTGTGATGATTTTTGACCACAGATGCACAAGTCTTTAGCAGAGGCTTTACGTTTTGAGATTCCCCTTATACCTCCTTCCCAACTGATTCTTTACATGGCTTTTTTTCCCCATCTGGCAGAGAGTGACAGCAACACAGCGACAGGTGAATATTGCAGACCGCATGTGGGCTCGTCTCCTATCATCAACAAACCAGCCTAACTTTTTGCGCTATAATAAGTATATGCAGCAACTACGTAAGCAAAATGCTTTGAAGCAAGCTTTGGAATCAGAGCAACATGTCACTGTTGCAAACTCCAACTCTGCACCATCTTCTCCATCATCCTCAACTGTAAGCACCCATCAGCTATTTCCTCAAAGCTTTTTCCAGCATGAAGATAAATGGTTAAAGACATAGATTGCTATCCCTGGTCATTTGGCAAAAAGAAACATTAAAAGGGTTCTCTCCATAAAAAGTTCTGGTCATAAAAAGTTCTGGTTTGCTGCCAATGGATTCTGTATTCTACTCTTCACAAGCATCTTGGTGATAACTTCTCTAGAATGTGATGTAGATCCACATGTGACTGGATCTAAGTTAATCTGCATCATGTGACTCTCCCAACCTTCTGGGCATATATAATCCATTGGAAAGAGGCTTCTCAAGAGGGATTTGTGGGTTCAAAACTAATGTCGAGTGTAATACTATTACTAACATGCAATCTTCAGTCAGTCTTAGCTATGTATTGCTTTCCTGGGTTCCAAATGGATAGGATGGTGCAGTCTAACCCCCAGAAAACACTGCTGGTCACATTCTCATGTGCAATTGTACTCACAGGATGGGAATGGAAATGGAAGTTCTAAGAGAGTAGATGAGGAATCACCACGAATGGAGACAGGTGACAGGCAGTATGTGCCATTGGATAAAGGGGAGGCATCATTATTGACAACACCAGTACCTGGTGACCCGACTCAAATTCACAACCCCACAGCTCCTTGATCACTTCTCTGAGGAAGTTGTACCCTACTGCAATGCCCTCATCAGTGAAGATACAGAGTGCAATGCAGTTGATCTCATGAATGAAGCTCTGGGCACTAGAACCTATAGACTTAAACCCCAGAACAAGAAAAGGGCTCTAGTCTATTAATAGATTCTCTAATTTTAGAACATTATGACATTTCCAAGAAGTGCAGGAGGGTGTTAAATCATTGGAACCTAGAAGAACCAACACCAGACAGAAAATATCCTCATTGGTTACCTGTGGGATTCTACTGGGCACATTTTGAATTATGCTTATTAGAAGATAGCATTTTAGCTAGCTAGGGAAACTTCGTCTTGTGGAGTTACTCTATTATGTTAGTACATCAGATTTCTAATTTCCTACTTAGTTCCAGGTATAGTCTTATCTATTGTCATCATTACAGGATCGCAGACCTGCATCTGATGATTCATTGCAGAACAGTAGTTTGGGTAAGAAGATGCTAGTTTTGGTAAAAAGATGATTTCTTAGTGCACACCCTTTCTGTGGGGTTTGCTTGTACTAATACTATCTGGTAAATGGAATTAGAGGTTGGTTAAGAGTTTTGTTGGTGTCCTGAAAGTATTGGATCCTCTTTTATGGGTTTGATTTACTAAAACTAAGCGGTGTAATGATAATGAAGTTGGTTTGATGTTTTGTTATATTTGAGGTATTTTGACAAGGCTTTCAAGGGCAAAGGAGGAAGAAGAAGGAAAGAAGAGGAAGTGTTGGAGGGAAGGGCCAGCAGTGTGTGTTGCATTCCTGCTGGATGCCTTCTGTCGCAGGCTGCAGTTATGATTTTCTCAGAAGGCCAGAGGGAATGGTAAGCACTGAACTTCCTCAAAGGATTGTTATATGTGCTTTGCACCCTATTAAACCTGACAGTGGAGTTGGGTTTCCAATGCTTTGGACTAACAAATTAGTTGAATGAAGGAATGAGTTGCATTAGCAGCCACCACAGGAGTGGTATATTTTGTTGGTAATGAACACATCACTTGTTGAGCAGTATGCACTCCTAGTGCACTTGTTTTAAAATAGCTAGTTCCTCTTGAGCTCTTCCTTACTAGAAGAGGAGGAAAACATGAAACTAGACTTTCACATGATCACAGTCACTATAAAATGGCAACTTGTGATCCAATGCCAATCCCTGCTCATGAAACCCCTTTTGGTAGTTGTAATGTGGGAGAAAGTTGGATGTCTCCCAGGCATTGCTCTTCCTGCATATGGTTTGATGGGTGCAAAATGTTTTGCCAAGTTTTGAATAAGTGGGAAAGGCTTTGACACCGGCTTTGTATCTTTGGACACAAACAGCATGTTCTGTGTATGAAGAAACTGGGCTGGAAGCACTGGAACACGAGGCTCATCTTTTGTAACCTTATGGCAAGTTCTAACTTCGAACTAGCAAAGGAAAATGTTCCATGAAGTTTCAGAAAAAAGAGTTAATCCAGCAAAAAAAACCTGTTCCATAAAGTTCCCAAAAATTATTGTCAATTTAGGGCAAGACACACCTGATGAACATTTCTCAATATGAAAACTACGTTGTTGATAGTCTCTCTCCATTATGGGAAGAGCTAATAACTGTGCAGGTTTTTGCATTTTGCTGGACTTCAATTTGAGCATAATTCTTAGGTATCTTCCCAATGAGCACCTGTTGTATTTGTGTTCTAATTGTGTGCAATTGCATTTTGCCCTGCTTCAATTTGAGCACCATTCTTAAGTATCTTTCAATCAGCAGTTTCCTCCGGAGCACTGCACCTCTTGGAATTAAAAAAAAGCTCCAACTTAATCAGTGGCCAAAAAGTAATTATCTTCAACATGGCTATTCAACTCTCTAACAGCAGAGATGTTGCTGAGCCCTTCCTGAAATAAGGGACCTAGGACAAGGTGATAATTATAGACACTAAAGTTACATTCACACATACAAGGAAAGACAATGGTAACATCAATGTAAGTTAAATCTGTTCATATTATATATTCATGAATCAATAACTAGATTATGCAGCATGATTACCTGTTTCACTAAAAATTTGTGATGATAATTAGTGATAAAGTGTTGCTCCTAATTTCAAAATCTTCAAAAAGTGAAGATTCCAATGACTAACATCGTTGGGAAGTTATTGTAACCAAAGCATTACTAGTAAGTTCCTAATCTTTAGTGACAGTCATTGGATCCCCTTCTTCACACTTCGCATAGCACTTTTGTCCAACACTTTCGCACAATGGCTTTTACATAGAACTTACGCAACGTTTTTTTGAAAAAACTTTTGCACAACACCTTAGAAATTTTGCACTATCTCTTGCATAGAAATTTTGCACAGCACATTAGCATGTGTCCGTTCTATAATCACAATAATGAAGCATAAATTCATTTGAAATAGGCACATTCAATCTGAGGTCAACAAGAAAAGATAGAAGATCAAAAGCTAAAGGTTCAAAAGATGGATCCAATAGCACTAATGCAACTTGATAACATTACGACAGTTGGGATCACAACAAAATCCTCACACTTATCGAGTGCAAACAAGTTCAACATGCTACATAGAAGGAGACTGTGGATCCAAGAGTCCATATGATTTCTATTACATAGCATTGAACCAAGATTGCAAACAAACTCCAAAAAGTGATCAATGTTCAACTAACATGGAATGGCAAAATGTGTAAAGATAAATGAAATGGGGTGAATTCATAATACAAGAAAATAATTAATTACCATAAAAAAACCAACCACAACACAAGTTTTTAAGATATAATCATTGAAAATGAGACAAGGTCCATTTGCATCAACAATTTAACTGAGAGTATTGTGGAATGATTAAGGCATTTTAAGGTGAAATAACCAACATGCCATTCAATATCAACAATACCTCTATATGCTTGCAAATGTATAAAGGTGGAAATTACATGGCACCAACATCATAAATTGATATGCAAGAAGAACAAGATTTGGTACAACCATAGCATACTTTCATGCGAATGCTTTGAAAAAATGATTATGTTATAAAAAAATCAAGTTGCAAATGAAGGAAATGTGCATGTTTGGGTGAATGTGATAAACATGGAGGATTCTTCAAAAAGTAATCAACTATCCTTTCATCAACTTGTTGGATACTTCCATTGTACCATTAACAAAATAGTTTCTAACAATGCTAGTGTCGCAACCTTAGTCTTGGGCTCGCGACCAAAGCAAGGGCTTACAAGGGTGCGGGTCAAGAAGGAAGCCCAGGGGTCGCATCTCATGTTCCTGGGAGTGCAAAAGAATGTGAAGGAATGAACCCTCACACTTCCAAGTGAATTCCCATTGTGAGAGTTGGAGTCTCAATGGTCTCTCGAATTTTTAGAAGATGATTGTAAGGGTCAAAACTCATTGGATTGAAAAGTTCTTTATATTATTGAAAATCTATTGAAACGTAGATTTCTAAAATGGGCTCACACCACTCATTTGGACATCTGAAACACAAGTTATGACCAAAAGAAAGGTCGGGAGTCAAATTGGCAATTTAACTCTCGACCACTAAAAGTTGGGAATCGACTCGATTTCCTTATGTGCAGGCGGCATGCAACATATCATTGAAAAACTCTTGACGAAGGTTACAACTTTGCTTGAAACTTCATCTTAATCGGAGGTCTGCACACAAAATTATGGGCTCGCAAAGTCACAAGAGTCTCAACTTTGGGAATTTTGGGACTCCCATTTGGGAGTCCTGGGACAAAATGCCATTTGGATGTGGGCCTTGTGGAGAAGCACAAAGTATACTATAAGGGGGAAGGTGGTGGCTTCCCCCAAGTCTAGGCCATGGTGAGTCTTGTGAGTCCGAGTTTGCCCGTGGCTCGTCCTAGCATCAAAAATGCTCCAACTATGCACTAACCAACTTGTTGTTTGGTTTTGTGCAGGTCTGTGTGAATGATTAATTGCTTGTCATTCGTCCTAGTCCCATCCCGGAACTCCAGCACGTTCCTCTACCCCCAAAGTGTTATGAGCCAAAGAGTGTGCCCTGATTCTTTATTTTTCCGTTGTATTCACTTCAAACTCACATTTGAGTCTATCAGGGAGTTTGGAGGCGCATTAGCTAGTTACATTTGAAAGCACTAGGATCAAAAGAAAATGCACAAATATTTTTTCCTTGATCATTAAAGCCATGGACAAAAACAATGAAAAATCATGGTCAAAGGCTATGGACCACCTCAATGCTATGCAAATCAAAATTGAAAATTATCACAACAAAGTTCAAAAACACCACCTCAAGTATTTGAAACATCAAGATACAAAGAATACAAAAGGGAAATGAAAATATTATGGTGAACATTTTCTTTAATTTGAGTGTTTCCATGTGTGGCACCTTCATACATAATGAAAATAATGCCACACCCATTGAATTTCAAATCAATATTGTTAGAGGAAGAATGATTAAACAATAATAAACAATGGAAATAAGTAACGGACTCCCAAGTTCCTAATGAGACCCAAGATGGGTTTAAGTTACTTACACAGCGGAATTGTGAGGAACTCGGAACACGCTCCTAGCTCTCAGCACTAGAAAGGGTAGAGGGGTGTGTTGAAGCTCCAAGATGGGACTAGGAAAAATGACAAGGTTTACTTACTTACTTGAACCTGCATCACACTAACCAATAAGTTAGTTAGTTCACTTTCTGGAGCACCTTTTGTGCTAAGACAAACCATGGGTAACTCTGGACTCACATGACTCACCACAGCCCGGACTCGAGGGAAGCCACCACCTTCCCCCATATATTATACTTTGTGCCTTTCCACGACACCCACATCTGAATGGTTTTTTGTCCCGGGATTCCCAAGGAGGAGTCTCGAAATTATCCCGGTTTGGATTCGTGGGACTTTGCGAGGTCATAACTCTTTGCTCATACCTCTGATTGAGATGAGGTCTAAAGTAAATTTTTAGTTCTCCTCGAAAACTTTTCAACGATGTATTGCACTCCACCTGCACACACCGGGGTCGGGTCAATTCTCAACTTTTAGTGGTTGGGAGTCAAACTGCCGGTTTGACTCCCGACCCTTCTTTTTGCCATAACTTGTGCTGCAGATGTCCAAATGGCCCATGCGACTCCATTTTCGACATCTACATTTTGCTAGCTTTTCCAATGATATAAAGAACACTCCAATGCAAGGTGTTTTGATCCCTGCGATCAAACTCTGAAATTTTGGGAGTCTTGGAGGACTCCCAAGTCCCAATTTTGGGAATGTGAGTTTCATCCTCACACTCCCTCAAGTAGGGTTGTGACAATAACTATGTACATAATAGTACAATTCAATTTTGATTCAAGTTTTAATTTGTAGTAAAACAAAACAATTGATCAAAACAATTTTGTTTTTATTAGATTCAAAAACACCTTTTCAAACCTATTTGAACTTTGAATTTTACAATGTTAATGTAATCTAATATGAAATCTATTTGTAATAAATTATTTTGAAAGGAAACCTTGTGTTGTTTTTGAAACTTCAAACCTTATAACTTGGTTTTAATTTCAATTTCAAAATTCCCCTACTCATTAACTAATGTTTGAACACCAAAATGTGTGTTGTTGCCAATGTTTTTCAATTCCAAATGAATCATTAGATTGTATATGTCTAAATCGTTCCATCTAAAATCATGTTGTATGGGATACAACAACAAATCACATCATGCAAGAAAAACACATGTAAATTAATTTTCATTAGCAATTATTTAAAGATTTCCTTTAAGATTCTAAAACAATTTACAATTATGTTTCTACCTTTACAAAAATGTCTATTGAATAAAACTTCCAACATAGCATGGCAAATTTTTCCCTATTTGTGAGGGATCATTAACAAAAGTAATAACCAATAACCTTTATCACCTATAAAGTATGGTTTAACGTCACCTAAATCACCATAATAAAATTGAAATAAGTCCTCATGCTTAGTTTTTTTATGCAAAGCTAAGATGTGCAAAATTCAAACATCATTCATTAACCTTCGCATTCCAATGAAAACATCTCCAAACTTTTTTTTATAATTGTCATGGGCATAAGAACTATGAAGATGAACAATGAAAAAACGAACTTAAATTTAAATCCAAACACAAAACATAAAACCAAAATAAAACTTTTATTGTGATACAACATGAGCACATGAACACAAAAAAATATAATAAGGTTATGGAACAAGATCGTACTTTAGACTAATGTTGAATAGATTGAAAATAATAAAGGTCCTACATCTATTTACACCTCTTTGGGAACCTAGCTCAAAAAAGTTTCCATGTGCCCATCAACCAAGTAAGCTTCTTAAAAAGCTTCCTAATTAAAATTAGGAGTTAATTAGGATCTAAGTAAAAATGAACTATGAATTAATTGTGAATCAATTAAAAATTATTTAATAATGAACTAGGAATTAATTACAAGTTATTTAGGAATGAACTCGGAGTTAACTATAAATGTTTTACAAGTTAACTATGAATGGATTATAAAGTCATGGATGGAAATCCATGTGATGAATTCCAATCATCATGTGACCATGTCCAATATTGGTGTCAATAACAATAGTCAATTATTATTACAATTGCATGTTATATGTTTTGGACTTGTATGAATAATAATCAACAACACAAAACCTTTTTGGCTTCTGAATTTGAACTTGTGTAACATCAATGGTTCCATGTATTATAAGCAAACTACAAAGGTCATGAAAACTAGTCATAATTTGAACCAAATCATCTCTTTTTGGCCATTTGATTTGATTTTGAAACATTCAATTCACAAAAAACACAAATTCATGAAAAACCAAACACATAATAGACTCCAATTATAAACATTTTCTTACAATGCAAATAGTCAATTCCAAAAGTAAGTTTATAAAAGGAACATGCAACCCAAATGTTCACAAACATTGCACACCAATACTTCACGTCCTATCTTTCCATGGAGGGTTTTAGTTGTGCAATCAATTAACACAAAACTTCCAAGTGACTCTGAAATTTTCAATCCATTTAAAGTCATCGTATTGAGTCATGAAAAAATGTGAAAATCAAGTTGCGAACCTAGTTTTTTCATAGTTTCCAAATTTCTTATTCAATAATGACACATTGATAAATGTCATTATCTACTAATGCAAAACAATGACTTGGAAAAAATTTCTACTTTCCAACAAATTTTCAATGATCGTTGGAAATTATTTTGCAATGAATGCAATATTGTCTATTTCATAACACAACAACAATTCATGTGCTTGGAATACCATTTGCAAAAAAAAAACACAAACAAGATGAGCTTGGGTGAATTCATCTCCAACTAACAATAATGAAAAATAGAAAAATATTTCAATAAAACAATGTGCAAAAGTCAAAAGTTGAAACAAAAAGAGAGCCAAATATTTTAATGGAAATTAGGCAATGGATGATTTTGAAAGAACTCAAGCAATGATTAAAAGTGGCGATCTACAAGGAGCGCAAGCAACAAATTGATAAAAAAATCAACATGATCTATAAACACAAAAAATTGAAAGATAAAAAAACTCAAAGAGGAGAACAAAAGAGGAAATGGGAGAGGAAATGAGACGATTGAACATACCTTTAGCATCTTGAACTTTGTGCAACATTGAAAGGTGCACCAACTATCAAAAATGACACATTTGAATTCATTATGAACTTCAAAAAGGTTTGAAAAAATTAAAAAAAATGTTTAGAGTTCAAAGTTTGGTAAAGGTAGTTCTTATCATAATATGATGTATATTCATGAACAAAATTATTGTTTAACGTTAATAGGTGTGATGATAAGGATTAAGTACCTTAAATTACAAATGGTAATAAGTTGGGTAAGTAGGGTTAGGTTAGTTATTAATAATTAAATTAGGTAACTAGAAGTTATAATTAAGATATGTGTACATACTCATATGTGTGAACAACCCTAAGTAACCCCACAATTGAATGAATGCATTTAGTTTTGGAGCACTCACATTTTTATTTGGTGGATAATGTGGTTACATTTAAATGATTAAATTAAATGCTAGAGATTATTTCCATTCTTGAGTTGTGTGACCTCATACAACTTGATTGTTTTCATTTTGATGACACATGACATCACTCACCTAGTTATTGATAATTCTAATTTCTAACTAAAATAAAACCTCTAGAGTGTGGTTTTTTGTTCTTTACACAAACCAATTTTTAAAAATCAAGGTCCCAAACCTATTCTCTTTACATGATTTTTAGTTTCTACCACTTACTACACTAAACACAACAAGGAATAACTATGTTATTTACAAGGGACCAAAAAGGGTGAAAATTGTTTCCATTGCATCTTTCTTCAAATTTGGATGTACAACAATAGTTCTTGCAACAAATCCCCCCATTAAATGTCCAATGAAAATCACACTTATGGGCATGATTTTGCCTTTGTCCTCATTATGTTATGACATCATTCCCAAGGAGTTTTTGTACTTGTCCAAAATTTATCACAAAGAAAGTCTAATTATCTCGAACAAGACTTGAATCTCTTATTATTTTGTATTTGTTGTTGGATGCAATCATGACAAAGATTATTGAAAAACTTTACATAGATTCAACATGAAATAGTTGGAAAGGAAAACACATAGGTATGCAAAAAGTTATTCAATGGATAACTTGCGTTACATAGTTTGCATCCTTTTTGAGAATTTGACCATTTGTGCTAGAAAGTTACCTTTTAAATCTAAAGAAAATTTATAAGATGGTTGGCATTTTGCCCTTCCATTCTAACATTTGTCAAGATGTTAGTGATAATCAACCCATTAAAGCTTGTTTCACGTGGTGCGAAGGAAGACTATTGATAAAAAATGTTGGAACATAATCCTCCATTTTAAGCCTAGTATGATTTTGCTACTATGGACATCATTTGCAATTAAAAGGAAAAAAATATAAAGAACATCTATTCATTATAAAAAATTCAAATAGTGGCACAAAATTTATGATTTGTGAAAATTGGGAACAAAGAATGGTCCAACTTCTTCAATGTGTAAAACCCCAATCACAAAAATCCAAAAGTGTCCAAAGGAGTTGGAGATAAGATGGATTCAAAACTCCAACCTACTTATAGGAACCACCACTACTTGGAATAAAGAAACTTGACATCTTCAAAACCTTGGTAAGATGAAGCTAATAATCAATTTTCTTATGGCCCTCATTATACAAATACAAAACATGCCTATTGTTTATGGAATCATGAAAGGTAACAAGAACATGAATATAAGAGGGATACATGCAACTCATGGTACATCCATTCATGAATGGCTTGTGCAAACCCAAAAAACATGTGATGACAATGTAAATTGCAAAAGTTAAAAAAAGGCATTTAGAAATTCCACATCATGTCAAAGACCTCATCCCCTTCATGCTTCCCTTTGCCATCATCATCCATTCTATTTATATTTCCAACAAGTTGTCTTTCTAAAACCTCAAAGAAATGTCTACCAAAGCTTCCTCCTATTATAATGACATCAACCATCTTATAGCAAGCAAGCAAACACTTTTTATGAACTCTTTGCATGAAAGAAAATCATGGAAATGAAAGGATTTGTCAAATAAACAACCCTAATTTGACAATCACTCCATTTTCCATAAGTTTTGGCCATCCTTGTTAACTCATCCCTTTCCATAAGCTTTGAGAAGAGTTTTGACCAATTATATGTAGTTTCACCCACAAGGCTCAAGAAGTTCAAAGAAAGAAAAGTTTCTACATCCAACCACACATGTTTTATTATTTTTCCTTAAGTGTGGGGGTGGGGTAAATTAGGAAGGGGGCAATGAAAGTGTTGAAACTCTTATTGTATGTGGTTTTCATGTGTCTTCCCAACCCTACCAATTTAGAATGCAAAATTGTCAAGTTGATAATCATATTATTGGACCCTTTACACGTTTCACTTAAAATTAGTTTCAATTATCAATGTCATTTAAATCTCATATATATATATATATATATATATATAAACATAACATTATTTTTTCCTTTTCTCACATGTGTCTTTTCACATCTTTCCTTTACAACCTACCTCTCAATTTTTTGAAGGTCAAAAAATCCAAAAAAATAGTTAATCTTTCATTTCTCATTTTTGAAAATGGGTCGTTAAAATGCTTCAAGGCCAAAGCAAGGTCATGAGTTGTGATCTTCATCAAGTCTCATTCATAATGAATGGGGATTTGAAGTTGAAATCATGTTCAAATCAATAGAATCAAGAAGGCAAGAATGGGAGTATTTGATTAAATAGAAATAATATCATGACATAAAACTTTTTGGGTGAAAAAGTCTAAATGGATCATGATAAGAAGTCATTGATGTCTTCCATAATGCCTTCAAATGTGTGTAAATTTAGATTTAAACACATTTCATACATAAAAACAATATATATACATTGTTCAACTCAAGCAATTGCAATGGATAGTGGCATGTTCAGTGTGCTTGTTTGCAACTAAGCATATTACATGATCAACAAGGCTTATTGTCTTATTTTCTTTCATCTTGTGACTATTGGAACCCTAAATATGGTACAATGGTCAAAATATATTATTTCAGCTTTCATTTCTTCATAATATTTATAAAACAATTTCCATAATGATTAGTTGGTGTTTTAAGAGATGCACTCCAATACAAAGGATATGATTATATAAATGTGTGATTTATGTTTTTATATTGTATTGAAACTAAACTAATTATTGAAGATCTGCAATTAGAAAAGTGAAAATTGATATATGATATTTGATGTAAGACTAAAAAATTACTACATGTGACCAAATGAAAAAAAATAAAATCTAATGTCATTGTGATATTGGTATTTATTTATTTAGAAATTAGTTTTTAGTGTGTAGTTAATCAATTGCATATTTTTTCAATATATATTTCGTGTATTTAATTAATTGTGAACTTATGAAAAGATGAGGAAGTTAAAAAAAAATTGATGAAAAATATTTTGTTGCATTGTTTGGTGGTTTCAAATCATTTATCAACTAGATGATCCAACAAATAAATATTAACAATGGTTTGTTTCAAGTTTGTTAAATACACTTATCCTAACCACTAGGTGAGAAAAAGTTTAGAATTAAAGTTAATATCAATTAAATAACCCATAAATAATTGTTTTCTAATCCCTTGTATGTAGTTTTGGTTGCATGTTTTTAAATAATTTTTATTTTCATTCACTTTGTATGTTGTTTTCGATGAGACATTTAATTTAATTTTTGAAATCCAATATTTTCAGTTGGTCCCTTTGCGATTTTTGGTAACAATATTATTTTTTAATAAAAAAAACTCAGTTGCTTGAATATAATTTTCAAAGTTGCACATTTTCAATTCAGTTTTTATTTAATTATTTATTTTTCGGATCACTTGTATTTTTAAAAATCTTCATCATTGGATACATACCATCAGCAAAAAAAAAATTCCCAATTTTTTGAGTTCATATCATTGGCTAGCATTCCGAGAGGGATGTAGCATTAAATAGTTTAAAAAAAAAACACCAGTTAAAAAATGCTACCAAACCAAAATCGGACTCCAAATGTGATGAAAATATTTTCCCAAAAAAAAAATTCTTTAAAAAATTTGATAATATTTTTCAAAAGAAAAAAGTGATATTGCAACAAAATAAAATATTCCCTTTTTTTCCTTTTTTTTTTTTGGTGGGCAAAGTCACTAAGTTGCGAGAATCCATTCCATTTTTATTAGTGTATTAGTGGTGTTGCGATTGTTATGTTGTTTGGTGCCATGTGTTCTCATGCTTTTATTCGCCTTTGTACTTCTTGTGGATGGGTTCCCATGCTAGCCTTTTTTTTAATAAAATATACTAGGATGCAGGGCTCACATATTTCCACTCATGGCTTTCAAGGGACGGAGTGGGGAGGGCTCCAGCCAATCATGAATTACCAAATCAAGCATGTGCGGACACCAATTATTTTATATAAGTAGATAGAGGGTTTTTCTTCTTTGAAGTGTGAAAGGAGGAAAAGGGAGGTTCATCACATCCACAAGCAGGTGGAAGAGAAGAAGGATGGATAGGTACACTTCAAGAGGGCAAGCAGCTGAACCAAACAAGTCATCACAATTGAGAGTAAAGCAGCCCTAAAGTTCCATACAACTGCTTGTTTTCTGTTCTTTTATCCTTTTGTTTTTTAGTTTTTTTTTTTTTTTTTTTG
>Ga0116231_10003369_pt1 | contig 33280 bp, 20 predicted proteins | sample S1TSphgellanicum_2_FD_89695 | JGI IMG/M metagenome (GOLD analysis project Ga0116231, IMG submission 89695) | Host-associated microbial communities from peat moss isolated from Minnesota, USA - S1T2_Fd - Sphagnum magellanicum MG | ecosystem: Host-associated > Plants > Peat moss > Unclassified... | reverse complement strand
GGCCCGATCACCGTGAGCTACACGCAACCGGGAACCGCGACTTCGACGGTCACGGCGAGCATCGGCGCGACGACCGCCGACCCAAACAGCGCCAACAACAGCGTAAGCACGACGATCGGCGGGACAGCCGAAGCGGACTTGTCAACCACGCTGAGCTTCCCCGCGAGCGTGAATGCGGGCTCAAACGTCTCCGGTACGGTGACCTTCAGCAATGCGGGTCCCAGCACTGCAACCGGCATTAGCTACACGCTGAGCCTGCCGGCGAACCTCACCTCGCCGACCTTGAGCGGTCTGCCCACGGGCGCGAGCTACACGTACACCGCGAGTACCGGAGTCGTGACTCTCTCGGGCATGCCGGCAACGCTGGCCTCGGGTGCAAGCGCAGGCCCGATCACCGTGAGCTACACGCAACCGGGTACCGCGACCTCCACTGTCACGGCGAGCATCGGCGCGACGACCGCCGACCCGAACAGCGCGAACAACACTGCGAGCGCGACGATCGCAGGCACGTCGGAAGCCGACCTTGCCGCGACCCTGAGCTTTCCGGCAAGCGTCAATGCCGGTCAGACGGTCAGCGGAACGCTGAGTTACACCAACAACGGGCCCAGCAGTGCGGCCGGTATCGCCGTGAGCCTGATGCTGCCCGCGAATCTCGGCACGGCGCCGACCTTGAGCGGCCTGCCCAGCGGTGCGACCTACAGCTATACCGCGAGCACGGGTGTCATCAGCTTCGGTAATCTCGCCTCTACGCTGGCGAGCGGCGCGAGCTTCGGGCCGATCGCGGTCAGCTACCGTCAGCCCGCTGCCGCCAGCTCGACGGTGAGCGCATCGCTCAGCGCCACGACGGCCGACCCGAACAGCGCCAACAACAGCACGACCGTGACGATCTCGGGCTCGGCCGAGGCGGACCTTGCCAGTACCCTGAGCTTCCCAGCCAGTGTCAACGCCGGCCAGACCGTCAGCGGCAGCTTGACCTACACGAACAATGGCCCCAGCAGCGCGAGCGGCGTCGTCGCGAGCTTGACGCTGCCGGCCAATCTCACCGCCGCGCCTAGCATGAGCGGCTTGCCGACAGGCGCGAACTTCACCTACACCGCAAGTACGGGCGTCGTTACGTTGAACGGACTCGCGGCCACGCTGGCGAGCGGCACGAGCCTCGGGCCGGTGACGATCAGCTACATCCAGCCCGGTACCGCGAGCTCGACTGTTGTGGCGAGCATCAGCGCGACGACCGCGGATCCGAACGCCAGCAACAATACGGCTACCGCGTTGGTGTCGGGCACGGCGGAGGCCGATGTCGCAGCCACGCTGAGCTTTCCCGCCAGCGTCGATGCCGGGCAGACGGTCACGGGCACGCTCACCTACGCGAACAACGGCCCCAGCACCGCCGGCGGGCTCAGCTTCAGCTTGACACTCGCCGCCAATCTCGCGACCGCGCCCACCCTGACGGGACTGCCGACGGGCGCGTCCTACAGCTATGCCCCGAGCACCGGCGTGGTCACCTTGACGGGGATGCCGGCGAGTCTCGCAAGTGGCGCGAACGCGGGCCCGATCACGGTGAGCTACCGCCAGCCGGCCACCGCCACCTCGACGGTCACGGCCGCGTTGACGACGTCGACCGCCGACCCGAATCCCGCCGACAACACTGCGTCGGTGACGATAGCCGGTACCGCTGCGGCCGATCTCGCGACGACCTTGAACTTCCCGGCCAGCGTGAATGCCGGGCAGACGGTCTCGGGCACGCTCAGCTATGCCAACAACGGTCCGAGCACCGCGAACGGTGTCGTCGCGACTCTCACCTTACCGGCGAATCTCGCCACGACACCGACTCTGACGGGCTTGCCTACGGGCGCCAGCTACACCTATACGGCGAGCAGCGGCAGCGTCAGCTTGAGCGGTCTTGGGCTCACACTTGCGGCTGGAAGCAGCATCGGCCCGGTCACCATCACCTATACCCAGCCAGCGACCGGCAGCTCGGTCGTGACTGCGGCAGTGAGCGGCAGCACGGGCGATCCGAATACGGCGAACAACACGGCGACCGTAACGATTGCAGGGGCTGCCGAGGCAGATCTCGCGGCGGCCCTGAGCTTCCCCGCGAGCGCCAACGCAGGGCAGACCGTCACGGGAACCGTGACGTTCACGAACGCCGGGCCGAGCACCGCGACCGGCATCGCTTACAGCTTGAACCTGGCGGCGAATCTCGCCGCGCCGACGCTGAGCGGTCTGCCTGCCGGTGCGAGTTATACCTATGCCGCGAGTTCCGGTGTCGTGACATTGTCCAATATGCCGGCCACGCTGCTCTTCGGCGGGACGGTGGGTCCGATCAGCGTGAGCTATGCCCAGCCTGGAACCGCTCTCTCGGCCGTCACGGTAGCGATCTCGGCGACGACTGGGGACCCCAACGCCGCGAACAACACGGCGACGGCGTCGATCGCCGGCGTCGCGCAAGCCGACCTCGCCACGACCTTGAACTTCCCGGCCAGCGTCAACGCGGGCCAAACCGTCACCGGCACCTTGCTCTACGCGAACAACGGACCGAGTACTGCGACCGGCGCCATCTTTGCGCTGAGCTTGCCGGCCAATCTCGCCGCTGCGCCGGTGATCACCGGTCTGCCCACCGGCGCCACGGCATCTTACGCCGGCGGGACGGGCATCGTGAGCTTCGCCGGCCTGCCGAACAGCGTCGCGGCGGGCAGCAGCGTTGGACCGATCAACATCAGCTTCACGCAGCCAGGCGCCGCGACAGCCACGGTGACCGCGGCGGCGACGGCGGCGACGAATGATCCAAACACCGCCAATAACACGGCGAGTGTCACCGTTGCAGGTCTCGCCGAGGCGGATTTGGCCGCCACGCTCAGCTTCCCGGCAAGCGCCAACGCGGGGCAGACGGTCATCGGTACGGCGTCGTTCAAGAACAACGGCCCGAGCGCCGCCAGCGGCGTGGCCATTTCGCTGACGCTGCCCGCGAATCTCTCGAGCGCGCCGAGCCTTGGCGGCTTGCCGGCCGGTGTCTCCTACAGCTATGCGGCGAGCACGGGTTTGGTGAGTTTGAGCGGCCTGCCGAGCAGCCTCGCCGCCACCGGCGCGATCGGTCCGATCTCGATCAGCTACGCACAGCCCGGTGTTGCCACTTCGAGCGTGAGCGTCGCGATCAGCGCGACGACCACGGACCCGAACACCGCAAATAATTCCGCCTCCGCCACGATCGCGGGTGTGGCCGAGGCCGACCTCGCGGTCTCGCTCGCCTTCCCCGCGAGCGTCGACGCCGGTCTCATGGTCGCAGGCACGCTGACCATGACGAACAACGGTCCGAGCGCGGCGAGCGGCGTCGGCCTGAGCTTGACGCTGCCCGCCAATCTCGCGTCCGCGCCGACGATAGCCGGATTGCCGCAGGGCGCAACTTATAGCTACACGCCAGCCTCCGGCGTCGTCGTCTTCAATGGACTGCCGAGCAGCTTGGCTGCGAGCGCCGGCCTCGGACCGCTATCGATCAGCTACGCCCAGCCGGGTAGCGCCACATCCACGGTCAGCGCCTCGGTCGCGACGACGACCAACGATCCGAACACGGCGAACAATGCCGCGACTTGGACGGTCACGGGAGCCGCCGAGGCCGATATGGCCGTGAGCTTCAGTTTCCCGAGCAGTGTCAATGCGGGTCAATCGGTTACCGGCACGCTGCTCTACACGAATAAGGGGCCGAGCACGGCGGCCTCGACGACCTTCAGTCTGACGCTGCCGGCCAATCTCGCGGTCGCGCCGACTCTGACCGGTTTGCCCACCGGCGCGAGTTATAGCTACCTCGCAAGCAGCGGTGTCGTGAATCTTACGGGCCTGCCGACGAGCCTTCCGGCCGCCTCCAGCGTCGGTCCGATCACGATCAGCTACGGTCAACCGGGCGATGCGACCTCGACCGTGACGGCGGCGGCCGGCAGCACGACCGGCGATCCCAATCCCGCGAACAACAGCGCGAGCGCAACGGTCGGCGGCTCCGCACAAGCCAATGCCGTCACCACGCTCAAGTTTCCGTCCAGCGTCAATGCCGGGCAGCCCGTCACCGGCACGGTTACCTACTCGAACAGCGGGCCGAGCAGCGCGAGCGGCGCGACTTACTTGCTCACTTTGCCGGCGAATCTCGTCGCGCCGCCGGCATTGAGCGGCTTGCCCTCAGGCGTTACCTACACCTATGACGCGAGTACGGGCGCAATTGCGTTTGTCGGCATGCCGGCGACCTTGGCCGCAAGCGGCAGCGTCGGTCCGATCACGGTGACCTATGCGCAGTCGGGTTCCGGCAGCTCGATCGTGACTGCGAGCATCGCGACCACGACGCCCGATCCAAGCGCGCCCGGCAATCGGGCGACGGCGACGATCAGCGGGTCGACGCTCGCCGATGTGGCCGCGACCTTGACTCTCCCGAAGAATGCGAATGCCGGACAAACGGTCACAGGTACGGTGATGTTCAAGAATGCGGGACCGAGCACCGCCGAGAACGTGAACTTCAATCTCGTGCTGCCCGCGAATCTCGCGGTGCCGCCGGCGCCGAGCCTGCCCTCGGGCGTAACTTACGTCTATTCGCCGAACACGGGCGTGGTCAGCTTGAGCGGCGCGCCGGTGAGCCTGGCCCCGGGCGCGAGCTTCGGTCCCATGACGATTTCCTATGTCCAACCGGGCACGGCGAGTTCGTCTGTGTCGGTCGCGATCTCCAGCACGACGAGCGACCCGAACATGGTCAACAACGCGGCCACAGCGACCGTGTCCGGCGCCCTCGAGGCTGACGTCGCGGTCGCGCTGGATTTCCCGTCCGCGGTCAATGCCGGACAGAGCGTCCTCGGCACCGTGACCTATACGAACCAGGGTCCGAGCACGGCGAACGGCATTGCAGCGACCCTGACCCTGCCCGCGAATCTCGCCGCAGCGCCGGTCTTGAGCGGCTTGCCGGCGGGCGTGAGTTTTACCTATGCCGCCAGCACCGGCGAGGTGAGTCTGCGCGGAGTTCCCGCGACCCTGGCGAATGCCGCGGCCTTCGGTCCGATCACCGTGAGCTATGTGCAGCCGCCCTCGGGCAGCTCCACGATCAGCGCCGGGATCACGACGACGAGCAGCGATCCGCGACCGGCCAACGATGCGGCGACGACGACCATCAAGGGCGTGCCGATTGCCGATCTTGTGACCACGCTGAGTTTCCCCGCGCATGCCAATGCCGGCCAGCCGGTGACCGGGACATTGCTGTTCACGAATGAGGGTCCGAGTCCAGGCACCGGTCTGGTCTTCAGCCTCAGCTTGCCGGCGAATCTCTCGCTCGCGCCCAGTGTGAGCAATCTGCCGACCGGTGCGAGCTATGCCTACGACGCCGCCACCGGCGTGGTGAGCCTGAGCGGCATGCCGGCGCTGCTCGCCGCGGGCGCGAACATCGGACCGATCACGATCAGCTACGCCCAGCCAGCTTCGGGGACAGCGACCATCAGCGGCGGCATCACGGCAACGACGGAGAATCCGCATCCAGGCAAAGCCCAGGCGACTGCCAAGGTGACGGGCTCCGAGGCCGAGCTCGCCGGCACGGTCTACCTCGACGACAACCAGGATGGCATTTTCGATGCGGGTGACACGCCGTTGGCGGGCGTGACCGTCGAACTGCTGGCCGGCAGCCGCGTCGTGGCGACGACCACGACGAATACGGCCGGCTATTATTCCTACACCGGCGTAGCGCCTGGCTCGTACAACGTTGCGGTTACCCCCGCTGCCGGGACCCTCGCCGCATCGCCCTCGCCGGTCGCGGTAAATCTCAGCGGCACGGCCGAACTCACCGTGAACTTCGGTGAGATTCGCTCGGCGGCGGTCGGCGAGTTGATTCTGACCAAAACCACGCCGCTGGTGAACATCTCTGCCGGCCAGTCCGTGCCGTACACGATCACCGCGACCAACGCGCAGAGCAAGGCGGTCGAAACCGTGACCGTCACGGACATGATTCCCGCGGGCTTCACGTATCGCGTCGGCAGCGGCGCGGTCAATGGTGTCAAGACCAACCCGATCGTGAACGGCCGCACGGTCTCCTGGACGCGCCTCAACTTTGCCGCCGGCGCGAAGATGAGCTTCACGCTGGTGCTCACCGCGGGGGCCGGTGTGACGGGCGGTGAGTATACGAACCAGGCCATGGCCTACAACGGCCTGACCGGCAGTCTGATCTCGAACGTCGCGACCGCAACCGTGCGCTTGAGCGGCGACCCGACTTTCGACTGCCCGGATCTCATCGGCAAGGTGTTCGACGACGCCAACGGCAACGGCCGCGAGGATCCGGGCGAGAAGGGCATCGCGGGCGTGCGCTTGGTCACGGCCCAAGGCCTGCTCGTGGCGACGGACGCGCAGGGCCGCTACCACATCGCCTGTCCGATCAACCCGGCTGCCGAAGTCGGTACGAACTATATCGTCAAGGTGGACGAGCGGACCCTGCCGACGGGTTACCGGCTCACGACCGACAATCCGGAAACCGTGCGCTTGACCGCCGGCAAGGTCTCGAAGCTGAACTTCGGCGCGGCTATCGATCACGTCGTGCGCATCGAGCTCGGTGCGGGCGCCTTCGACAGCATCGCATTGCGCCCCGGAGTCCGCCAGCGCATCGCATCGGTGCTCGCGTCGCTCCAGGGCGAGGCTGCGATCGTCCGGCTGGCCTACGAGGCGGCCGACGAAACCGACGATCTGGTCGCGGTCCGCTTGCAAGTGAGCAAGACCGCAATCGAGGAAATCTGGGCCGCGGCTGCCGAGCAGCATCCGCTGCGGATCGAGCAAGACATCGTGCGCAGTGCGCGGCCCGACGCGGTATCCCCCGGAGTACACCCATGAGCCGCTCTTTCAACCGCCGCTACGCGCTGCGACGGACCGGCGCCGCCGTGCTCGCCGCCTGGCTCGCCTGCGCCGGGATCGGATCGGCCTGTGCGCAACAGGGCGCAAGCGATGCGCCGCCCAACACGGAGCGCACCGAGCCCGCGACGCCGCCGTCCGACGCGACGGTGATACGCCGACTCGTCGCCGCCGCGGCGACGCTGCCGACGACGGCGCCGACGACCGACATGCAACTCGTCGAATCGGTGGCGAAGTCCAACTTCTGCTCCGGCAGCGATGAGCTCAGCGACGTCGCCGAGCGGTCGCTGGCCGCGCTCGCAGCGAAATTGCGGGGCCAGCAGATCGACCGGATCTTCGTCACGGCGGACACGGATGCGGACCCCCTGAGTCCAGAACTGCGCGAGCGTTTCGGTACGAACCAGGGGCTCTCCGAGGCGCGCGCGGCGCGGGTCGTCATGTATCTGGAATCGGCACTGCAGCTGCCGGAGTCAGCCTTCGCGATCACCGGCTACGGCGCGACGCGGCCGATCGCGAGCAACTCGACCGCGGCGGGCCGGGCCCAGAACCGCCGCGCGGAAGTGCGGGCTTGGGCGCGGCCGCAAGCACCCGCATCCCCGGCGGTCGTCGTGCCGCCGCCCCAGCCCCCGCCGCCGGGCAAGGAGACGGTCTCGGACTGTATCGGCGATGCTGCGGATCAACTCGCGCCGGTACGAATTACGGTCGACGGCAAGCCCCTCGATCGGCGCGAAGGGAGCAACGAAGCCGACCGTCAGCGCTGCGTCGACGTTGCGCTCGCCCGTGCCGACGTGCAGGTGCGCTTCGATCCGCTCGATCAGACGCCCTTCCTCAATGCGATCGCGATTCCGCAGCACGCCGTCGTCGGCAAGCCCGTGCGCTTCACGACCTACACGAACTATCCGCGCTTCATCGAGCGCGCCGAAATCCGCGTCTTTACCCAGGATCAGAGCACGCAACAGAAGCCGCTCAGCGTCATTCCCGTCGCGATCGGCGGCACGGCCGAGTGGGTTCTGCCAAATCTTGGGAGTTCCTCATTGCGCTTCACCAGCGATCTCGCGAAGCCGCGGTTTGTCACCTACGTTCTGCGCGTCTACGACCATCAAGGCCGTTTCGACGAAACCAAGGCGCGGCGCCTCGACATCTCCGCGACGCCGCCGGACGTCAAAGTCGACCAGGAGCAGCTAGCGCGCGACTTGGAGCGTGCCGCCTACGGCGACAACAACCTCATCATGCGCAACATCCCGCTCGCCGGCGGCGCCGTCACCGTCAGCGGCAAGAACGTGCCGCCCGACGACACGGTCTACGTTCAGGGCATGCCCATCCCGGTCGACGGTGAGCGGCACTTCGTCGCGCGACAGATCCTGCCGCGCGGGCCCGCGCAAGTGTCCGTAAAGATCCTCAACGCTCAGGGCGAGGGTCTCGAGTTCACCCGCAATCTCTCGATTGCCGTCGACGATTCCTTCTTCGTGGGTCTCGCCGACTTTACGGCCGGCGCACGCAGCACGAGCGGCCCGATCGAACTCGTCACGGGTGACAGGGATCTGGCGCGCCACGACTACGTCGATGGCCACGTCGCGTTTTATTACAAGGGCATGATCAAAGGCGAGTGGCTGCTCACCGCCGCGGCCGACTCCCAGGATCAGCCGCTGCGCGATCTGTTCAGCAATTTCGCCAGCAAGGATGCGCAGGATCTCTTGCTGCGCATCGACCCGAACCGGTACTACCCGGTCTATGGTGACGACAGCACGACCGTGCAGGATGCGCCGACGTCGGGCAAATTCTACGTCCGGCTCGACAAGGGCGACAGCTCGGTGCTCTGGGGCAATTTTCAGACGCACATGACGGGGACGGAGTTCATCCAGTACACACGCACGCTGTACGGTTTGAGCGTCAACTACCGTTCGCCCGAAATCACCAGCTATGGCGAAAAGCGGCGCACGGTCGACGGCTTCTGGGCGGATCCGGGCACGCTCGGTGCGCGCGAGGAATTACGCGGCACCGGCGGCTCCGTGTATTACCTGCAGAACCAGGACATCTCGGTGGGCTCCGAGCAGATCTGGGTGCAGGTCAGGGATAAGGACTCCGGCATCGTCGTCGCGCAGACGATGCTCGTGCCGGCCCAGGACTACGACATGAACTACATCAACGGCACGATCCTCTTGCACAGTCCGCTGTCGACGACCTCGGACGTGGAGACGGTCGTGCACAGCGGCGGTCTCGACGGCGATCCGCTCTATCTGGTCGTGACCTATGAATACGTGCCGGATTTCTCCAGTCCCAGCTCTCTCGCACTCGGCGGCCGCTACAGCCAATGGTTCACCGATCATTGGCAGTTGGGGATGTCCGCGTACCATCAAGGCGAGCCCGGCGAGGAGCAGGATCTGCGCGGCATCGACGGCACCTGGCGCTACGCAGCCGGCACTTACATCAAGTCCGAGTTTGCCCACTCCGATGGTCCGGGGACGCCGACGCTGACCTCGATCACCGGCGGCCTGTCCGTCGACCCACTCACCAGCAACGGCGGACCCGCGAACGCGGAGCGCGTCGAAGCCGCGGTCGACCTTGCCGAAGTGACGGAAGGCATGAGGGGCCGGGCGAACGCCTACTATCAGGATCGCGATGCGAACTTCTCCGGGCCGGGCGAGATCACCCCGGGCGTCGGGGTGCATCAGGAGGGCGGCGCCCTGAATCTGCCCGTCAACGGCACGACGCAGGTGCTCGGGAAGTTCGACAGCACCGACTCGTCGACGCAAACGGTGCACAGCGGCGAGATCGGCGCGGAACACAAGCTCGATGCGCACTGGCGCGTCACGGTGGGTGCGCGTATCGACGACATGGAAACCCCGGTGGCGAATGCCAGCACGATTCTTTCCCAGAACGGCTCACGCACCGATGTGGCGGTGACCGTCGGTTATCAATCCGTGGCCGCCAAACCGATCGATCCGAAGAAAGCCGCCGAAGCGAAGCTGCCGGATCCGAAGCAGCCGCCCGACCCGAGCAAGCCTGCCGACAAGGACGTGCCGAAGAGCGTGATCGGCGGGGCGCACGAGGGCTGGGATGTCTACGGCTTCGTGCAGGACACGCTCGAGCACACGGAATCGCGTCCCGAAAACGATCGCACGGGCTTGGGCGGCAGCTATCAGATCACCAAGGATCTGCGCGCCGGCGCGGAGGCCTCGGACGGCGACCTCGGTTTCGGCGCGAAATTGTCGACCGACTACCAGATCGACAAGCAGAGCAACTTGTACCTGAATTACACGCTCGCCGCCGATCAGCCCGATGCGCTGTATGTTGGCCGCGAGGGCACGCTCACGACCGGTACGCGCTATCGCTATGACGATGCGACCAGCGTCTACGCGGAGGAGCGCGCGCAGTCGGGGACCGGCGACGATGGCTTGACCCAGGCCTACGGCGTGGACTTCAAGCCCAACAAGCATTGGACCCTCGGCCTGAAGTTGGAGAACGGCACGATCTCCGACCCCGTCGCCGGCGACATGTCGGTGCGGGCCATTGCCACCAGCGTCGGCTACACCGAGGGCAAGATCAAGTACAGCAGTGCGCTCGAATGGCGCTCGAACGGATCCTCGATCATCGGCGATTCGCGCACCGAACTCACGCGCAACAGTGTGACTTATCAGATCGACCCCGACTGGCGCCTGCTCGGCACCCTGAACCTCTCGCAGACCGACGGCGTCGCGACGACCACGCTGAACGCGGACTACCAAGAGTTCGTGATCGGCGCGGGCTGGCGTCCAGTGCACGACGACCGCTGGAACTCGCTGTTCAAGTTCACGATCTTGAACAACGTACCCTCGACCGAACAAGTGACGACGGCGGGCAACACCGTCGACTACGCGCAGCACAGCCAGGTGATCGATCTCGATACCACGTATCAATTGACCGGCTGGCTCTCGGTCGGCGTCAAATATGCCTTGCGTACCGGTGACCTCAAGCCGACCTTGACCGTGGGCGACTGGTTTGCCGACCACACGCAACTGTGGATCTGGCGCGGCGACGTGATGTTCGTGCGCTATTGGGACGGCCTGGTCGAATTGCGGCGTCTGGATGTGCGGGAAACCGACGACGTGACCTACGGAGTCCTGGTTGGCGTTTATCGGCATATCGGCGATCATCTGAAGATCGGCGTCGGCTACAACTTCACGGATTATTCGGACAACCTCGCCGACGCCGGCTACCGCAGCCACGGATTTTTCCTGAACACCATCGGGAAGTGGTGAGCGGTACTCAAGCCTCGGCGGCAATCTGCGCAAGCCCGCCTTCGATCGCATCGCGGGTGGCGTCATTCAGTGCCCGCGGGTCCAAGCCCTTCGGATCGATCGGTGCGCCGATTCGGACGCGGACCGTGCCGGGCTTCTTCAAGAACCCGCGCCGCGGCCAGAACACTCCGGCATTGTGCGACAGGGGTACGACGAATCGTCCCGTCTCGATGGCGAGCAGAGCGCCGCTCACGCCATATTTCTTCGGCTGACCGGCGATCACGCGAGTCCCTTCCGGAAAGATGATCACCCACAGACCGTCGCCTAGCCGCTGCTTGCCCTGCGCGATGACCTGGCTGACCGCACGATGTCCGGCACCACGATCGATCGCGATCGGCCGCAGCAGCCGCAGGCCCCAGCCGACGAAGGGTATCCACAGCAGTTCGCGCTTCAGCACCCAGACTTGCGCGGGAAACATCAGAAACAGAGCCACCGTTTCCCAGGCTGATGTGTGGTTGGACATCACGATGTGATTGCCGGCCGGAATGTTCTCGGTGCCTTCCACCTCGTACCCCAGCCCGCATAGGACGCGCAGCACGGACAACAACTGGCGCGCCCAGCACCGGGCGAGCGCAAATTGGCAGCGATGGGGCAGCCAGAAGCACAGGGCCATGAACAAGCCGAAGGCGCAAGCCGACGCCATCATATAGGTCGTGAACGCCAGCGAGCGTAGATGCTGCATCCTAAGCCGCGGAGCCGGGTAAGCGCGACAGGTCGGCGACGCCGCTGAAGGCCCTCTGCACCTCGCGCAGCAGCGCGAGACGATTGCGACGCAGCGCCGCGTCCTCGTCCATGACCATGACTTCGGCGAAGAAAGCGTCGATCGAACCACGCAGGCCGGCGAGCAGACTCAAGCTCTCGCCGTAGGCGCGCCGGCGCATGGCGTCCTCGACCGGTGCGCGGACTTCCAGCAGTGCGCGATGCAGGCCGTGCTCCGCCGCTTCGCTGAAGTGCTCGCTCGCCACGACGACCCCCGAGTCGAGTTCGGTCTTCTTCAGGATGTTCGCGATTCGCTTATTGGCGGCCGTCAGAATCGCGGCGTCCGGCACGGTCAAGAATTGCCGCAAGGCCTGCAGGCGCGCGTCGATGTCGACCGGTGAACGGGCGCCGACTGCAAGCACGGCGTCCACCATCTCAGTCGTCGTGCCGTCGCCGCGCTCGAGCAGCAGACCGCGCAGACGCTCCAGCAGAAAGCTGAACACTTCGTCGGCCGCGGCGGGTCGTTGCAGCGGTTGTGCCGCCGCGGACCGCAGCGCGAGTGCATGCAAATCGAGATCGAGACCGGCCTCCAGCAGGATGCGCAAAATGCCGAGCGCGGCGCGGCGCAGACCGAACGGATCCTTCGTGCCGGTGGGTTTCTGATCGATGACGAAGATGCCGAGCAGGGTATCGAGCTTGTCGGCGAGCGCGAGCGCCTGGCCGGTCCTTGCGCGCGGCAGCGCGTCGCCCGAATAGCGGGGCCGGTACTGATCTTCGATGGCGAGGCAAACGGCCTCGCGTTCGCCCTGGGCGGCGGCGTAATGACGGCCCATCGTGCCCTGCAATTCCGGGAATTCGCCGACCATGCTGGTCATGAGGTCCGCCTTGGCCAGCTGTGCCGCGCGGTCGACGTCCGGACCCGCGCCTATCAGCACCCCGATTTCGGCCGCGAGCGCCCGCACACGCTGCGTCTTGTCCGCATAGCTGCCGAGTTTGGTTTGAAACGTGACGCCGGAAAGTTTGCCGGCATGTTCTTCCAGCCTGAGCTTCCGGTCCTGGTCCCAAAAGAAGGCGGCATCGCTCAAGCGCGGCCTCACGACGCGCTCGTTGCCGGCACGCACTTGCGCGGGATCGCGGCTCGCGATGTTGCTGACGGTGATGAACCATCCGGCCAGACGTCCTTCCGTCCCTTCGACCGGAAAGTAGCGCTGATGGTCTTGGACCGTGGCGATCACGACCTCACGCGGCAAGGCCAGGAAGCGCTCTTCGTAGCGTCCGGCTAGCGGTACCGGCCACTCGACCAGGGCGGTGACCTCGTCGAGCAGTGCATCCTCGATCAAGGCTTTGCCGCCGAGCTGCGCCGCGAGTGCGCTGACACCGCTGCGTATCGTTTCGCGCCGCCGCGAGAAATCCGCCACCACCTTGGCACGCCGCAGGCTGCCCTCATATTTTTCGGCGCTGTCGAGCACGATCGGCTTCGGGGCATGGAATCGATGTCCGCGCGTGACGCGATCGGCTGTTAGCCCTAAGACCTCGGCGGGAACGACTTCGTCGCCGAACAGCAAGACGATCCAATGCACGGGGCGAACGAATTCGGTCTTGCGCGCTCCCCAGCGCATGCGTTTCGCGATCGGCAGCGCCGCGACGGCCTTGTTCAGGATCGGACCGATCGCGGCCGTCGTCAGCGCACCGCTCTCGGTGCCCTGAAACGACAACCAGGCGCCCTTGTCCGTCGTCATGCGCGTCAGCGCGGCGACCTCCACGCCGCAGCTGGCGGCGAACGCCCGCGCGGCCTGGGTCGGAGCGCCCGCGGCATCGAAGGAGTTCGCCACCGGCGGACCACGCCGCAGGGTGCTGCGATCCGCGGCCCGCGCGCGGCATGCGGTGATGAGCAGACCCAAGCGCCGCGGCGTCGCGAAGCTGCGCACTTCGCCGTGGCGAATCCCGGCTTCGGCGAGTCCCTGGACGACGCCCTCGGTCAAGGCCTTCGAGAGCGCGGGCAAGCCGACCGGGGGCAACTCTTCGGTGCCGATCTCGATCAGCAGGCTTCGCGCCTCGTCGGCGCGCGTCGTGTCGACGCCCGCGGCGTTCATGGTGCGACCGGCAAGGCTGCGGGCCTGCGCAACAACGGGAAGCCGAGCGCCTCGCGGCTGTCGCGATAGGCCTCGGCGACACCGCGGGCGAGCGTACGCACGCGCAGAATGTAGCGCTGCCGTTCGGTGACCGAAACCGCATGCCGCGCATCGAGCAGGTTGAATGCATGCGAGGCCTTGACCATCTGCTCATAGGCGGGTAGCGCCAATCGATCCGCGATCAAGCCTTGCGCGGCGGCTTCCGCCGCATCGAATTGCCGCAGCAGCACCGCGGTATCCGCCTTGGCGAAATTGTAGGTCGATTGCTCGACCTCATTCTGATGAAAGACGTCTCCATAGGTGATCGTGCCGAAGGGTCCCTGCGCCCAGACGATGTCGAAGATGCTTTCCTTGCCTTGGATGTACATCGCGAGACGTTCCAGGCCGTAGGCGATCTCGCCCATGACGGGCACGCAATCGAGACCGCCGACCTGCTGGAAGTAGGTGAATTGCGTGATCTCCATGCCGTTCAACCACACTTCCCAACCCAGGCCCCAGGCGCCGAGCGTCGGCGATTCCCAGTTGTCCTCGACGAAGCGGATGTCGTGGGTCAGGGGATCGAAGCCCAGCTGGCGCAGCGAACCCAAGTACAGTTCCTGGAAATCGTCGGGGGACGGCTTGATGCAAACCTGGAACTGATAGTAATGCTGCAAGCGAAACGGGTTATCGCCATAGCGACCATCGGTGGGTCGGCGCGAACCTTGCACGTAGGCGGCGCTCCACGGTTCGGGTCCCACGGCGCGCAGAAAGGTCGCCGCGTGAAAAGTGCCGGCCCCCATCTCCATGTCATAGGGCTGCAGGATCACGCAACCCTGCGCCGACCAATATTGCTGCAACGCAAATATCAGGCCCTGAAATGTCTCTGGAGGCCGGGGAGTCTTTGCCATTCAATGGCTCGCTGGTGGCACAAAGCCAGCGAGTATAGCGACGTGCGCCCCGGGCTGTCCTGACCCCCCTGTTACCTTGGCGCACCCCCGCAAGCCGCAGGACGTGCACCGATTTCGATCAATCGGAGCAGTGCCGCAAGTCCCTGTTCGGCCGCGCTCCAAAATGTGGCATGCTAGCTGTATCGCCCCTGCACCGGCGTCTGTCGGCCTGACCTTAGCCCTTCCGCACCCTTTGGAGGACAACCGTGACTCCCGCTGATGTTCTGAAAATGATTCAAGAAAGCGACGCGAAGTTCGCCGATCTTCGCTTTACCGACACGATCGGCAAAGAGCAGCATGTGACCATCCCGGCGCGGCTGGTGGACGAGGGCTTGTTTACCGACGGTAAGATGTTCGACGGTTCGTCGATCGCCGGTTGGAAGGGGATCAATGAATCGGACATGATTCTCATGCCCGACGCGGCCACGGCGGTCGTCGATCCGTTCTACGAAGAGACGACGGTCAACATCCGCTGCGACGTGATTGAGCCGGCGACCATGCAGGGCTATGGGCGCGACCCGCGTTCGCTTGCCAAGCGCGCTGAGGCGTACTTGAAGTCCACGGGTATCGCCGACTCGGCCCTGTTCGGGCCGGAAAACGAATTCTTCATCTTCGACAGCGTCCGGTGGAGCGCCGAGATGCGCGGCTGTTCGGCCGAAATCGATTCGGTGCAAGGCGCCTGGAACAGCAACAAGGACTACGAGGACGGCAACCGGGGACATCGACCCGGCATCAAGGGCGGCTATTTCCCCGTGCCCCCGGTCGACGCGTTTCAGGACATCCGCAGCGCCATGTGCCTCGCGCTCGAGGAAATGGGCCTCAAGACCGAGGTGCACCACCACGAAGTTGCGACCGGCGGCCAATGCGAGATCGGCGTCAATGCCAACACCCTGACGAAGAAGGCCGACGAGGTCCAGATTCTCAAGTATGCGATTCAGAACGTCGGCCACGGCTACGGCAAGACGGTCACGTTCATGCCGAAGCCCCTGGTAGGCGACAACGGCAGCGGCATGCACGTGCATCAATCGCTGCAAAAAGACGGCAAAGCCCTGTTCGCCGGGGACAAGTACGGCGGCCTGTCGGACATCGCGCTCTATTATATCGGCGGGATCATCAAGCACGCTCGCGCCATCAACGCCTTCACGAACGCGAGCACCAACAGCTACAAGCGGCTCGTTCCTGGCTTCGAAGCACCGGTCATGCTGGCTTATTCGGCGCGCAATCGTTCCGCCTCGATCCGCATTCCCTGGATCTCGAACCCGAAGGGACGCCGCATCGAGGTTCGCTTTCCGGACTCGACCGCCAATCCCTACTTCGCCTTCGCTTCGATGATGCTCGCGGGCCTCGACGGTATCCAGAACAAGATTCATCCGGGCGACCCGGCCGACAAGGATCTGTACGATCTCGAGCCGGAGGAAGCCAAGCACATCCCGACGGTCTGTCACTCGCTCGACATGGCTCTCGAGGCGCTGGATCAGGACCGGGAATTCCTGAAGGCCGGCGGCGTCTTCACCGACGACGTCATCGATGCCTACATCCAACTCAAAATGAAGGACGTGACCCGCCTGCGCATGACGACGCATCCGATCGAATTCGAGCTGTACTACAGCCTGTGAGCCGTCCCGCAGCCGCAGAGGTTCCCAGAGTGACGGCGGTCACGCCGCCGTCAGCTGGTTTTGTGACCTGGAGGCCGTAGGGCTATGCTTGTCTCCTATGCACCTCTCGCTGCGACTGATCGTGCTTGGCCTGCTGGCGACGTTCGCGGCACGCGCAGCCACCATCTACAAATGGGTCGATGCGGACGGCGTCGTGCATTACACGGATCAGCCGGTTGCCGGATCCGAGAAGATAGTCACCAGCGCAGCTCCGAGCCGCACGGGCACGGTACCGGTCACGGGGGCAGCTCCGGTCGGCCAGACAACTCCGCAGGCGGGGCCCGTTCCGCCCGTGGTATTCGCCATCCTCTCTCCGAACCCGGAGCAGACGTTCGTCAACGAGCCGGTGCCGGTTCGCCTGGATTTCCAGCCGGGGGGCTCCTCGCAGGCGGAGATCCTGTCCTGGCGCTTGAACGGTCAGCTCATCGCCGAACAAACGGGCGTGCAGTTCAGTCTGCCGAACTTGCCGCGGGGCGCTTACAATTTGTCGGCGACGCTTTCGGATTCCAATACCCAGCAGACCATCATTTCCACCAGCGTCACGTTCTACGTACAGCAACCCTCGCTACTGTCCCCGCAGCACAAATAAGCGCAACGGTGCGCGGCAGCGAGGACGGGTTTCATCGTGGCGGCTGAACTGCAGGTCGGTTCGCTGCACGTCATCGGCACCGATCTGCTCGACGCCCTGGTCACCAGTGTGTTCGTGCTCGATCAGAATCTGCGTGTCGACTATCTGAACGCAGCCGCCCAGACCCTGGTCGCTCTGAGTCCGAATCAGGCGCTGGGCCGGCCGGTCAACGAATTGACCCGCGGCGCCGAAACCCTCTTGCCCTTGTTCGACCGTGCGCGCGCCGGCGGCGAGGGCGTGGTGCAGCGCGAGCTTGCCTGGCCGGGTCCGGGAGGCGTCGATCGGATTCTCGACTGTGCGGTTACCCAGGTGGCCATCGGTCCCGATGTGTCGCGGATCCTACTCGAAATCGAGGACATTACCCAGCATCGCAGGCTGACACGAGAGAATGCCTTGCTCGCGCAACTCGGCGGCAGCCGCTTGATGGTCCGGCAGCTCGCGCACGAGATCAAGAATCCCTTGGGCGGACTGCGCGGCGCTGCGCAATTGCTCGAGCGCGAGTTGCTCGATCCGGCCTTGCGCGAATACACGCGCGTCATCATCAGCGAAGCCGATCGGCTGACCAATTTGCTCGATTCCATGCTGGGTCCGGGACGCCCGCCCGCCAAACAACTCATCAATCTGCATGAGCTGCTCGAGCGCGTGTACCACCTACTGCGCAGTGAAGCGGCCGAAGGCGTGAGCGTCGAGCGCGACTATGATCCGAGCCTGCCGCCGCTGACCATCGATCCGAACCACATCATCCAAGCCATGCTGAACCTCGGCCGCAACGCGCTGCAGGCTCTCTCGGGCGCCCGCCTGGCGTCGCCGCGGCTCGTGCTGCGGACTCGTGCCGCGATCAACGTCAGCGTCGGCTCCAAACGGCATCGACTGGTCGCTTCGATCCAGTTTGAGGACAACGGTCCCGGTGTACCGGCCGAGATTCGGGACACGATTTTCTATCCCCTCGTCTCCGGCCGCGCCGACGGCACGGGTCTCGGATTGGGTATCGCGCAGGACCTCGTGACTCGTCACGGCGGTCTGATCGAATTCGACAGCGCCCCCGGCAAGACCGTTTTCACGATTTCACTGCCCATGGATTCCCAATGACTGCAAAGCCCCTGCAAGTTTGGCTGGTCGACGACGATGCCTCGATACGCTGGGTGCTAGAGAAGGCGCTCAAGGGCAGCGGCATGGTCGCGAAGACTTTCGACCAGGCCGACAACGCGCTCTCGGCCTTGCGGGCCGACACACCCGACGTGCTGATGACCGACATTCGCATGCCCGGCCGCAGCGGCCTCGATTTGCTCAAGGAGGTTCAAGTCGGCTGGCCGGGATTGCCGGTGATCGTCATGACGGCTCATTCCGACCTCGATGCGGCGGTGGCCGCTTACCAGGGCGGTGCGTTCGAATACCTGCCCAAACCCTTCGACATCGACAAGGCCGTGGATCTCGTGCGCCGCGCCGCGCAACAGGCGACCGTTTCGACCGACGTCGAGGCGACCCGTCGCAGCATCCCGGAGTTGCTCGGTCAAGCGGCGGCGATGCAGCAGGTGTTTCGCGCCGTTGGCCGCTTGTCCCGCTCGAGCATGACGGTGCTGATCACGGGCGAGTCGGGGACCGGCAAAGAGCTCGTTGCGCGGGCCTTGCACCGGCACAGCCCGCGGTCCAGCAAGGCCTTCGTCGCGCTCAATACCGCGGCCTTCACGGCAGACCTGCTCGAGTCCGAGCTGTTCGGTCACGAGAAGGGTGCCTTCACGGGCGCCGACACCCAGCGTCGCGGCCGCTTCGAACAAGCCGATGGCGGAACGCTGTTCCTCGACGAAATCGGCGACATGTCGCCGGCGCTGCAGACGCGACTGCTGCGGGTGCTGGCGGAGGGGGAATTCTACCGGGTCGGCGGCCAAACGCCGGTCAAGGTCGACGTGCGGGTGATCGCCGCGACTCACCAAGACCTGGAGACCCGGGTCAATTCCGGGCATTTTCGCGAGGACCTGCTGCATCGCCTGAATGTGATACGCATCGAGATCCCGCCGCTGCGCGAGCGGCGTGAGGACATTCCCGAGTTGCTCCGCCATTACCTGAGCGTCGCGGGCCAGGAACTCGGCGTCGAACCGAAGTTGCTGATGGCTCAAGCGGAAACCGCGCTGGTCACTTTCGATTGGCCGGGCAACGTGCGGCAATTGGTCAATGCTTGCAGACGCCTGACCGTGACGGCCCCCGGACGTGAGATCCGCACCGAGGACATTCCGCCGGACCTCGGCGGCGCTTCGGTCGGCGTCGCCAACAGCCATGATTGGATGGCCAAGTTGTCGCACTGGGCCGAACAAGAACTCGACGCCGGTACGCAGCGTCTGCTCGATCAAGCCGTGCCGGAAGTGGAACGTATCCTGATCCGCGTGGCCTTGCGCAAGGCGGACGGACTCAAGCAAGAAGCGGCGAAGCTGCTCGGCTGGGGCCGCAATACGCTGACACGCAAGATGAAAGAGCTCGGCATGGAGGATGCCGCCTAAACCCCTATAATCGCCGCCCATGAGCGATTATCTCAAGCGGACGTTCGCGGCCTCCGTGCACAGCTTTTACGGCAATACCGTGGCCGAATGGATCGCCGCCGGCATCATCCTGCTGGCCGTCTATTTCGCACTCTGGTTCGTACGCGGTCTGGTCAAGGCGCGGACCAAGCGCTATCTCACCGGCGAGCACCCCACGCCGCTGCGCATGGTGGCGTGTCTGATCGCCAATACGAAGCAAATTCTGTTCCTGGCGGTGGCCCTGTATGCCGGCGAGGAGAGCCTGACGCTGCCTGCGCGGCTCCAAGCTCGGCTGTCGAACGTCGTGTTGATCTTGCTGCTGCTGCAGGTCGGGCTCTGGGCGGGCCGTTCGCTGCGCTTTTATCTGGAGATCAAGGAGCAGCAGCGCGGGCCGGACCGTTCCTTCGCCGGTTCGCTGGACATCATCCATTTCCTCGCGCGGATCCTGATCTGGTCGCTGCTGATCCTGGTCGCGCTCGACAATTTCGGCATCAACATCACCGCGCTGCTCGCCGGCCTCGGTGTCGGCGGCGTGGCCGTGGCGCTCGCCCTGCAGAACATTCTTGGCGACCTGTTTGCGTCGCTGTCGATCGCGCTCGACAAGCCCTTCGTGGTCGGCGACTCGCTGACCATCGACAGCTTCGTCGGCACGGTGGAACACATCGGCATCAAGACGACCCGGTTGCGCAGCGAAACCGGCGAGCAAATCATCGTGTCGAATGCGGACATCCTCAAGAGCCGCGTCCGCAACTACGGGCGCGCGCAGGAGCTGCGCACCGTCACGACCTTGCGCGTCGCTTACGATACGCCCTCCGAAAAACTCGCGGCGATCCCGAAAATGCTCGAACGAATCGTGGCCGAGCAGTCGAACGCCCGGTTTGAGCGCTGCCATCTGAAGAACTTCGGCGAATGGGCCCTGCAGTACGAGCTGTCCTACTTCCGGAAGAATCCGAACCAGTATCCATTGCTCGATTTGCAACAGGCCGTGAACTTCCGGATCATCGATGAGTTCCGCCGGGAACGCATCGAATTCGCCTTGCCCACGCAACGGCTGGTCACGACACCGTGAGCCGAACGCACTGATCGGGCCGACCTGCGCCGCCGCCTCGATGTTCCACGTCGTGCTGTTCGAACCCGAGATTCCGCCCAATACCGGTAATATCATCCGCCTCTGCGCGAACTCGGGCGCAACCCTGCACCTCGTGCAGCCCTTGGGATTTCGGCTCGATGACAAGAGCCTGCGCCGCTCAGGTCTCGACTATCATGACCTGACGGCGCTGCATGTCCACGCGGACTTCGGCGCCTGCCGGGCCGCTCTCGGCAGCTCGCGTTTGTTCGCCGTCGAGACGCAGGGTGCGCGATCCTATACCGCGCCTGGCTATCGGCCCGACGATGCCTTTCTGTTCGGACCGGAAACGCGCGGCTTGCCCGAGGCGCTGCTCGTCAGCGTCGGCGCCGAATACACCGTGCGGGTCCCGATGCGCCCGGGCAACCGCAGCTTGAATCTGTCGAATGTCGTTGCGGTCGTCATCTACGAGGCCTGGCGGCAATGTGGATTCGCCGCGCCGCCGTGAACTGCGCGTCGCGATCAAGCGCGGACGTCAGCAGCGTCGGTCCCGTTCGCGAAGTCGGTTGCGGCGTGGGCAGCGGCGTCGGCGGCAAGCGGAGCGACGGCGTCGATCGAGCGGCGCCCGAGCGGGCAGATGCAATGCACGCGCGTGCCGCCGCCTTTGCGGCGCTTCACCTGCAGCGATCCGCCGAGCACGCCGGCGCGATACTGCATGATCTTCAGTCCCATCCCCCGACCGGGAGCCGCGCCGCTGCCTGGCACAGCGCCGATCCCGATGCCGTCGTCGGAGATCACCAGGTTGATCAGCTGCTCGGCCGTGCTCAGACTCACGAGGATGGAGCTTGCTCGACCGTGCTTCACCGCGTTCAGGATCGCCTCCTGCGCGATGAAATAAAGATGCGTCGCGCCTGCCTCGTCGATCCCGGTGTTGCTGTCCGTCGAGTAGCGCAGGCGCACCTCGCATCCGAGCGTGCTGCGTGACCAAGCGGCGAGCGTGCCGAGTGCGGCCGCGATGCCGCCGCGTTCGAGCGTAACCGGCGACAGTCCCATCGCAATCGTCCGCGACGTCTGAATCGCATGGTTGACGAGGCCGATGATGTCATCGAGATCCGGCCGGGGTTCGCCGTCGCCGGGCGCGATGCCGCGGGCAATACTGCGCAGCAGCAGCGCAATCCCCGTGAGTTCCTGGCCGAGACCGTCGTGCAAGTCGCTACCGAGCCGGCGCCGCTCGCGGTGCGTGCTCTCGGTGATTTCCTTTTCCAGCTGCTTGCGTTCGGACACGTCCTGGACGACGTAAAGCGTTTTCTTCGCACCCGATACCTCGATCGATCCGGTCAGGATCTCGCAGTAGAATTCGCCGCCGTCGGCCCGGCGGAAGTTGATGCTGTGCGTGCCCCCGCGGGCGCCGAACCTCGCGAGCCAGCGGTCGATGGCCCGGGCCTTGAGACCCCGAGGCAGGTCGAGCAGCTGCAGAACCGGAACGCCGGTCAGCGCGCCGTTGCGATGCCCGAACATCCGGTCGAACGCGGGATTGGTGAATTCGATATGGCCATCGGCGTCGACGAGTACGACTCCTTCGCGCATCGTCTCGAGTATGGTGGCCAGCCGCGCCTCGCTGTCACGCACGGCGATTTCCATGCGTTTGCGGGCGTCGATGTCCAGCGAGATGCCGACGACCTTTTGCGCCTGGGACTCGGCATCCTCCGCGACGGCACGTCCGCGTGCGATGAACCACTTGAACACGCCGCCGCGCGTCAGCACCCGCATCTCCACTTCGAAAAACTCCGTGCGGTTCGGATTGGCTTGGTCCAACAATTGAGCGATGCGCGGCAGATCGTCGCGGTGCACGCCCATGCGCCAGCGGTCAGGGGTCAGATCGGGCGAGAGTTGACCCGGTTCGTAACCGAGCGCGCTATGCCAGTGATCGTTGGCGTGCAAATTGCCCGTTCGTAAATCGAGCTCCCAAACCGGCAGATGCGCAGCATCGACCGCGATCTCGTAGCGCTGTTCGGCCTCGCGCAGCGCGGCCTCCATTTCTTTGCGCTCGTCGATGTCCAAACAAACGCCAACCATGACCAAGTACTCGCCGGTGTCATCGCGCTGTGTGACCCGCCCGCGCTCCAGCACCCAGCGCCAGCCGCCGTCGCGCGCTTTAATGCGAAACTCGATGACGTAGTGATCCGTGGTACCGCGCATGGCCTCTTCGCTGAGCCGCTTGTAGAGCGGCGCATCCTCCGGGTGTATCCGCTCGAGCCAGGTGCGTTGCTCCCGGCCGTTGTCGTAGGGCTCGATGCCGTGCAGTTCGCACCAGTCGTTCAACCACCAGCAACTGCCGTCGGCGCGGATCTCCCACAGGCCGATCTCGGTACCCCAAACCACGGCTTCGAGCCGTAACTCGGACTCGCGCAGCGCCGCGGCCGCGCGTTTGCGTGCATCGATGTCGATGGTCACGCCGGTGATGCGCAGTGCCCGGCCCGCCGCGTCCCGAGCCGTGGCCATGCCGCGGCTCGAGACCCACAGCCAACCGCCGGAGCGTGTACGCACCCGGAATTCAGCCTCGTATACCTCGCTGCGACCGGCAACGACTTCCTGGTATCCGTTCGTGGCTGCGAGGTCGTCCGGATGGATCGTCTTGTCCCATCGCGCGCTATGGCCGGCGCCCGAACAGGGCTCGATGTCACGCTGCAGGCACCAGTCGTTCCACCAGGTCAGTTCGTCGTTCTCGACCGCCACGTCCCAGAAGCCGAAGTTGGTGCGTTGTGCGGCGAGTTCCGGGTGGGCTCGGCCTTGTTCGATCGCGCTGGCGAGGACGGTGAAGTCCGGCAGTGTGTCGAGGTTGTCGCTGACATCCTCGAAGCTCCACACGACGCAGTGGACGTCCTGGAAGATCGCGCGGCGCATGACGACCCGGGCTTGGAGATCGTTGACGACGCAGTGCACCATCCCTCTTTGCACCATGCCGGTCGAGAGGACGCGCTCATGGAGGTCGCTGAGCTGCTCGTGCGCCAGGTTCTGTACCAGACAGAAGATCGAGGTCGTGTCGGTGTGCTTCGCTTGCTGCCCAAGCATCGCCGCGAGCGGTCGGCTGCTGTAGGCGATCTTGCCATCGGCGCGCGTCACTGCGACGCCGTCCGCGACGTGATCCAGCAGTGCGAGCGACTCTTCCGTGAGCAGGGCTGCGATCATCGGCGTATTTTCATCCGCTTGACATGCAACGAGACTCGATACTAACGAAGCCGTCCCCGAGGCGTAACTCGACGTGCGGACCCGCGACCGCTGCGTGGAGATCGCGCCGCCGCATTCTCATTGCGGCAAGGCGTAGGCAAGGACGTAATCACCGCGCGTGCTGTCCCCTTTATAACCGCCCGCCGCGATCACCAAGTATTGTCGACCCGCGATCGAGTAGGTCATGGGCGTTGCCTGGCCGCCCGCGGGCAGTTTGACCTCCCAGAGCAATTTGCCGGTCGCGGTCGCAAACGCCCGCAGGCGATCGTCGAGGGTCGCCGCCATGAACACCAGTCCGCTCGCCGTCACGATCGGGCCGCCGACGCCGGGAATGCCGATGTTGGCGTGCGTGATCGGCGCATCCCCGACGGGGATTTGCCACTGGATGCGGCCGTTAGCCATGTCGACCCCGGTGAGCACACCCCAGGGCGGCTTGACGCAGGGAATGCCCAGCGCCGACATGAATTGCGCGCGACGCATCCCAAAGGGCGTCCCCTCCTGTCTTGCGAACTCGAAATCCTTGTATTGATCCTCTTGGGCCTCGGCGTGCAGCTGTGCGCGTGGGATCAGCGCGACGATGAACGGCAGGTTCATCGTCAGGCCGACGGCGATCTGGCGACCGGCATCGAACGCGATGCCGCCCCAGTTCGAGCCGCCGGCATTGCCGGGTTGCATCAGCGAGTCCTGGAGCGAGGGCGGCTGAAACATTCCTTCAGAGCGATAGCGCGCGATGCGCTCGCGGCAACTGCGTGTGTCGAACCACAGGATACCGAAGGCCTCGTCCGGCGTGATCGGACTCTGGCGGGCGAGCGCCGGGGGTGCCACCGGGTAGGGTTGGGTCGGCGAGGGATGCTCGCCGGGTACGGCGTCCTGCGGCACGGGCCGCTCGACGATCGGAAAGACGGGCAAGCCGCTGTCGCGATCGAAAGTGAACAGGAAGCCGGTCTTGGTCGCCTGGATGACCGCCGCGACGTGCTTGCCATCGTGTACGAGATCGGCCAGCGTCGGCTGCGAGGCGAGGTCGTAGTCCCACAGATCGTGATGGACCAATTGCTGCCCCCAGACCAGCTTGCCGCTGGCCCCATCGAGAGCGACGATGGAGTTTGCCCAGCGATTGTCCCCGGGACGCGTACCGCCGAAGAAATCCGGACTCGCCGAACCGGTCGGAACGAACACGAGGTGCCGCGCCGGATCCACCGACAGCGGTGCCCAGGCGTTGGCGGCGCTGGCCGTGCGCAAGCTCTCGGCACCCCACTGCGAGTAGACGGGATTGGCGGGGTCGCGCGGGATCGGATCCCAGCTCCACCGCAGTTTGCCGCTGCGCGCATCGAAGGCGCGTACCGTGCCGAGTTCTTCGAGCACGGCCCGGTTGTCGCCGATCGAGGAGCCGACGATCAGCTCATCGTCGAGCACTGCGGGCGGTGAGGTCACGAGATAATTGCGCCACTCGCCCTCGGGATCATCCGCCGAGCGCATGCCGTCGAGGAGATTGAGTGCGCCCCCCTGGCCGAAATCGGCGCATGGCCGGCCGGTCGCCGCGTCGAGCGCGAGCAAGCGGGCGTCGAGCGTCGGGGCGTAGATGCGGGCGTGGCAGAGCGCGTCCGGCGCGCTCGCCGCATCGACCCAGAGGGACACGCCGCGCGAGACACCGTCCGAATAATGCAGATCCTTACGCGCGTGAGCGGCGTAGCGCCAGCGCGGCGCGCCGGTCGCTGCGTCGATCGCGATCACGTCGGTGCTGCTGGTCGTGAAGTAAAGCACGCCCGAGTACAGGATCGGTGTCGCCTCGAACGCGGATCGGCGCCAATCCTTGACGCCTTCGCCGAGCTCGCCGGTCCGAAAGGTCCAGGCGACCTCGAGATTGGCGACGTTTGCGGGCGTGATCGAGTTCAGCGGCGAGTAGCGCGTACCCCCGGCATCGCCACCATAGGCGGGCCAGCCGGAATCGGCCGTGCCGCCGGCCGCTGCCGATGCCGCGTGCGGGATCATTGCGCAGAGGATCATCGCGCACCGGACCCTGCCGAGTCTGAGCGCATCCCATTTAACGGCTCGACGCCCGCAGTCTCTGTCACGGAGAGATGAAGTCATATTGGCTCCTGTTGAGAGGGTTCGCTTGGCTGAGATGGTTCGGACAGTTCCGCGCTTGCGAGCGCCAATCTAAGGGTCTCACCGGGCTCGTTGCCAGAGGGTTTGGGATCAGCGGCGGCTCGCCGATGACGAGCGGCGCCAATCGGGCCCCGAAATGCGAGTCCCGGCCGCGCGATACCCGAATGGCGCGATCCGCAACTCTTACCGAAACAGGTGACTCAAACGCGCGCGGTAGCGTCGGCTGAAATTCAGGAAGCTGCCGTCCTTGAGCACGATGCGGTAATCGCCGTGATCCCAAGGCTGGATCTCCCGGATCCGGTCGATGTTGACGACATGCGCGCGATGCACACGCACGAACCGCTGTCCGCCCAAGCGGCGATTGATGCCGTCGAGCGAATCGCGCAGGCGGTAGGTTTCGCCGGCGGCGTGAACGATGACGTAGTTGCCGTCCGAGTCGACGTGGTCGATGTCGCCCGCATCGAGTATGAACTCACGGTTGCGCTTGCGCACGACGAGACGGTCGGAGCGGCCCGCAACGGCAGCTTCACCGACACCCGGAGCAGTACCCGCAGCTGTGACCCCGTCGACTGCAACATCGCGACCTGGGATCGCGCGCGTGTCGAGCCAGAGACCGTAGAGTCTGAAACCCAGCAGGCCGCCGAGAATCGCACAGTAGGTGAGAAAATCCTTGCGGTACTCATAGATCCAGTTGTCCCAGAACGGACCGAACCGATAGCTGCCGCCGGCGAGCGTATAGGCCAGTTTGCGCAAGCCGATCATTCCGGCTGTGTGAGCCAGAGAAAAAGGAGCGGTCGCGAGCAGGTGCATCGCTAAGCTGCTGCGCCACGCGAGCCGCGTCATCGGGAACCGCCGCAGCCACCAGGCCATGGCCGGGATCAGAGCCCAGATCAGCAGGGTGCTGGAGAACTCCCAGACCGCGGGCTCCCACGGCGCGAGCACGATCCCCACGCGGCCGCGATCGGCGACTACCGTATAGGTGTTCTCCAGTGCGAACAGGCCCAGCAGCACCGCGAAGAACAGCATCTGCCAGCGGAATATCTGTCGCGCCGTAGCCGGATGCAGTCGGCTGATCGCGGTTGTGCTGCGGTCGGTTTCCACAGGGATCCTTGGCAAGCCTCACGGCTGTGATCAAGAGTCTACGGGATCGGGCGGGTGGCCAGCCATCGCGCGCCCACGACTCGGCTACGCCGCAAGTGCTTTGACCACCGCGCGCCCAATCAGTACTGTACCGATGCCAACCCTGAGGGACCCGCTACATGACCAAGGCCGTAGTAGTCTTGACGACCCTGCTGCTGCTTGCCAGTGCGTGGGCTCACGGCGCGCCGTCCTTCGATGCCGCCGCCGCTCACCGGCGCATCGACGCGATTCTCGACCGGGACTACCCTCACCTCGACGCGCTTTACAAGGACATCCACACGCATCCGGAACTGGCTTTCCAAGAGCACCGCACCGCTGCTTTGCTCGCGGCGGAGATGCGCAAATTAGGATTCAGCGTCACCGAGCATGTCGGTCAGACCGGCATCGTCGCTGTCTACCGCAACGGCGCGGGCCCGACGGTGCTGGTACGTACCGAGCTGGATGCCCTGCCGATGGAGGAGAAAACCGGCTTGAGCTATGCCAGCCACGCCCAGCAGTTGCTGGATGGCAAGCCGAGCTTCGTCGACCATAGCTGCGGCCATGACTCGCACATGGCCTGGTGGCTGGGCACGGCCGAGGCGCTGCTGGCGATGAAGGACCAATGGCATGGCACACTCGTGTTCATCGGCCAGCCGGCCGAGGAGATCATCAGCGGCGCGAAGGCCATGCTCGCCGATGGATTGTTCACGCGCTTCCCCAAACCCGACTTCGCCTTCGCCGCGCACGTCGGGCCGGCGGCCTATGGCACCGTGACGATCAAGGACGGCGTGGTCAGTTCCGCCTCGGATTCCATCGACATCGTCTTCCATGGGCGCGGCGCCCACGGCTCGATGCCGGACAAGAGCATCGATCCCGTGGTCATGGGAGCGAATTTCGTGACCGCCGTGCAGGACGTGATCAGTCGGCAGAAGGACCCCCAGGCCTTCGGCGTCGTCACGGTCGGCAGTTTCCAGGCGGGCACGGTGGAAAACATCATTCCCGACAAAGCCGAACTCAAGCTCACGCTGCGCTCATACTCTGCGCAGGTGCGCACCGGACTCATCGAAGGGGTCGAGCGAACCGCGCAGGGAGTCGCCGCGATGGCCGCAGCCCCCGCGCCGGACGTCACGCACGTGCACGGCACTGCGGCCGTGCATAATGACTCTCGCTTGGCCGACGACGCGGCCGCGATGCTGAAAAGCGTGCTCGGCGACAAGCTCACTTTCATCCCCGCCACCGAACCCGGCTTTACCGCCAGCGAAGACTTTTCCGAGTTCGTCGACGCGGGCGTGCCCGCACTGTTTTTCGGGATCGGCGGCGACGATCCAGCGATGCTTGCCGACTACAAAGCCCAGGGTAGAGCGGTGCCGGTCAATCATTCGCCGTATTTCGCGCCCGTTCCCGAGCCGACCATTCGCACCGGTGTCACGGTGTTGACGCTCGCCGTGCTCATGGTGACGTCGGCGCCGAGGACTTGAGCGACGGAATGCGTCGGGACGCGCGCAGCGTTCAGACGCATTCGGTCCGCGCGCCGACAATCAGGCGCGTGCGGCGAAGGAGGTACACCAGCCGCCGGCGGGCACTTGTTTCCCGGCGAACACCATGCACGGGCCCCAGGCGTCCGTCGGACCGCCTTTGAACTGCACGCACTTGCGACAGACCTGGCCTTTCAGATGCTCCGGATACCTTGCCCGGTCGACCTTCGCTGCATCGAGCGAAAAGCCCACCGCCCGCGCGGCCGGATCGTCGATACTGATATGCGGTAGATCGCTGCCGGATGCCGCCATCGTGGCGGTAGCGGGCTGCCCCGCGTCGGCGTCCATGGCGGTGCCTTGCGGCCGGTCCGGCGCAGGCGCCGGGGCGCTCGCGTCGGTCTGTGGCTTGCCGCAGGCCGCCAGTCCCAGGAGCGGGATCAAAGCGCTGCTCTGACTCAATAATGCTACGAACTTGCGACGACTCTCATTCAATCCGATTTGGTCAGCCATGGATGACTCCTCGCGTGCGACGCGTCCTTGATGAATTAGTCTTGTATGCATTTCCCCGTAATGCCCGTCATCGAACCGGCCGGCAGCGTATGCCCTCGTTGAACCTTGCGTTCCTCTGGCGGGACTCGCACCGGCGGCTGCTATAAGCCTATTCCCTGTATAAATTTTCGCAAGTGAGCGTATGTTTTCGCCGCTCGAGGACTCTGGATCCCCCCGGCCGCGTCGCTGGGCGGCGGAGGTCTTGCTGCTAGAATGCGCTCCGCCGCCACCGGAGTGCCTGAAAGTGCCTGAAACCGACCCCGTCGATTCCACGGCTTCGCGCCCGTCGGTTTTTCTCAGTTATGCGTCGGAGGATCGCGAGGCCGCGCGGCGGCTGCGCGACGCCCTGCCGATGTACGGCCTGGAAGTCTGGTACGACGAGAGCGAACTCGGTGGTGGCGAGGCATGGGACCAGAAAATCCGCCGCCAGATCCGGGAGTGCGACTATTTCATGGCCCTGGTTTCGGCGCAGACCGAAGCGCGCCGCGAGGGCTATTTTCGGCGTGAGTGGCGGCTCGCCGTCGAGCGCACGCTCGATATGGCCGACGACCATCTGTTCTTGCTGCCGGTGGTCATCGACGACACCGATCAGGCTACCGCCCGGGTGCCGGAGAAGTTCCTGACGGTGCAATGGTTGAAGCTGCCGCGCGCAGAACCATCCAAGGCACTCGAGACCCTATGCCGGCGAATTGCCAGCGGAAACCCGGCGGAACAGCCCCCGCCGCGCAAGGCGGGCAACGCGCCCGCACCCACTGGCCGGAGGGTCGCCACCGAGGACCTTCCAGAGTTTCCGCGCGAGGAGCCCGGCCAAAGGCTGCGCTTCTTGTTCGAGATCGCGATCTGGGCGGTGCGCTCGGCCTCGATTCTATTCAAGCGACTGCCACGCTGGATCCGCATCCTCGCCTACTTCTGGTTGGTGTTCGCGCTCATCTCGCAATGCGACTCCGCCAAGCATCGAGTCGCCGAGAATTCGACGCCGCAGGACCTCGAGAAGCTGGGCGCGATCGCGAAGAGTTTTCAGTCAGGACCGGACAAGAACGATCTCGCCAAACTCGGTACCGCGGTTACCGCGGAATTCGCCGACGACCAAGACCGCTCGCCCGCCGCGGATCACAGTCCCTTGCTCGCGATCGCCTTTACGGCGCCACCCGACGACGCCTCCGCCCAGGAACTGGCGAACACGAGTTTCGCAATGGCCTACGGTCTGGCCGTCATCTCGAACTCGGACAAAGTGAGCTTGGCCAAGGATCCGGCGGCCACGCCCGACCTCACCACCGCGTTGGCGCTGGGACGAGCAAAGCAAGCGACCTACGTTTTGTACGGCCGCGTCGCCGACGTCGATGCCGCCGCGCGGCTCACCGTCGAGATCGCGAAGGTCGCCGACGGCAGCGTCGTCTGGTCCAAGACCTCGGCCGCCGCCGACGTCGAGCCGGCAAGGCTCGCGGCGGAAATCGTCGCGCACTTGCCGTCCCTCTGAGCGTGCGGGCCCTCCTCATTCCATCTCTGGACGCACCTCGCGCCCCATCAGTGCCTGCACCGCTTCGCGTACGGCCTTGCCCTCGTGCATCACCCGGTAAACCTCCCGGCAGATCGGCATCTCGACGCCTAGCCGTGCCGCCACCTCGTTCACCGCGCGGGCCGCCGCGACACCCTCGACGACCTGATCGAAACTACCCGCCACTGCACTGAATGGCCGCCCTTCGCCCATGGCCATGCCGAAACGCCGATTGCGGGATTGATCGTCCGTGCAGGTCAAGACGAGATCGCCCAAACCCGCGAGACCCATGAACGTGTCTCGTTTGCCGCCGAGCGCTACCCCGAGGCGCATCATCTCGGCGAGTCCGCGCGTGATCAGCGCGACGCGCGTATTCGCTCCGAAGCCCATGCCGTCGGCAATGCCGGAACCGATCGCTATGACGTTCTTGACCGCGCCGCCGACCTCGACGCCGACGATGTCGGTCTGGGTATAGGCACGAAAACTCGGGCCCGAGATCGCCAGCGCCAGTTCCGCACCGAACAGCGCGTCAGCGGAGGCGACCGTCATCGCAGTCGGCAGGCCCGCGCCGACCTCCCGCGCGAAAGTCGGTCCCGAAACCACGGCGCAAGGTCGTGAACCCAGTAATTCGGCGGCAACTTGGTGGGGCAACAGGCCGGTAGACAGCTCGAATCCCTTGGTTGCCCATGCAACCCGGGCCGCCGGCCGCAGCGCGGGCGCGATCGCGGCCAGCGCCGACCGAAACGAGTGCGAGGGCACGGCGACGAGCACGTCGCGTGCGCGCGCGAGAACCACGTCCAAATCCGCCGCGACGGACAGTCCTCGTGGAAATGGCGCGTCGGGAAGGTAACGGGTGTTGCGGCGATCTCGTTCCATCGCCGCGGCCTGCGCCGGATCGCGCGCCCACAGGAGCGTCGGGTGACCCTCGCGCGCCAGCTGAACCGCCAGCGCCGTGCCCCAGGAGCCGGCGCCGATCACCGCCATGGGTTCTGACTCGGTCACGGCCGCGTGAAATACTTGAGACCGGCTCGTTGGGCCTGGTTTATCCGGCCTAGTTGACCAGGCTGTTTTGCAGTTGGTTCGGGGCTTCCGATGCCTGCGCAAACAACGCGTCGAAATTGACGAGCGGCAGTAGAAAGTTCGGAAAGCCGCCCTTCGTGATCAGATCGGACACGACCTCGCGGGCGTAGGGAAACAACACGCTCGGGCAGAAGCTGCCGATCAGCCGCTTGTAGTCCTCGAGCGTCGCGCCGTTCACGACGAAAATGCCGGCTTGCTTGACCTCGACGAGGTAGAGCGTCGCATCGCCCTGCTTTGCCTCGAGGGTGATCGTGAGCAGCACCTCGCGTACGTCCGGTGCGACTTCCTCGGCCGTTGTGTTCATGTTCATCTGGAACTTGGGCTCCCATGCCTGGTTGTTCGGCAAGCGTGGCCCGTTCGGCGACTCGTACGAACAGTCTTTGAGATATACGGTCTGCAAAGTGATCTGGACGCCACCCAAGCTGGTGGTCTGCGGCGCCCGTTCGGTCATTTCGTTCATCAAGAACCCCCCTGAATGAGTTGATCGAGCTCGCCGCTGCGATCGAGTGCGAATAGATCATCGCAGCCACCCACGTGCCGCGCACCGATGAAGATCTGGGGCACGGTGCGCCGTCCGCTCTTCTCGATCATCTCGGTGCGCAACGCCGGGTCATCCTCGACGTTGATTTCCGTGAACGCCACGTCCTTTTGGCCGAGCAGCTGCTTTGCTCGCTGACAATACGGACACCATCCGGTCAGATAGATCTTGATGTCGGGCCGGGTCATTTGCCTAGTTGCTTGTTGGTTCCCGCCGATTTCGCGAGCGGCAGATTATCTTTGAGCCAGGCGTTGAGTCCGCCTTCCAGGTTGAACACCTTGGTGAAACCGAGCTTCGCCAAAGTGCGGGCCGCGGCCGCTCCGTCGCGTCCGTCGTCGCTGTACGTGATGACGTTCTTGTCACGCCACTTCTTCATCAGAGCGTCGGCCTCGGCCTGCAGCGTCGCCGTGGGCACGTTGCGCGCATCGGCGATGTGGCCCGCATCGAAGGAGTCCTTGGCGCGCAAGTCGATCACCAGCGCGCCTTGATTCATGAGCCGGACCGCCTGCATCGAACTCAAGGCGGCGAACGCCTGGACGCGCGCGCGCAACTCGTACAAGAGTACGATCACGGCCGCCACGACCGCGCCCGCGACGAGGTAAGGATGATGGCCCGAGTATTCCAAAAGCTGCTGCATGCGCTGAAAATCACTCACGAATTTTCGGGGGCGCAAGTATAGCAGCGGGTACAAGGCTTGTATGCTTGAGCGCGCGATGAAACGTTCATTCGGCCCCGGCTGGAAACCTGCGACGCTTGCTCTCGCGCTGTCCGTGGCTGCGCCGGGAAGCGCCGCCACCGTGCCCGCGCCGGCGCGCACGCCGCTGCGCACGCCGCTGCGCGCGCCCGATTCCGAGCAAGCCCGCGCCAAACTCGCCGCGCTGCGGGCCCGCATCGACGCCTTGACGAATGAGCGGGCCGCCGAACTCGCGCAGCAGGATGCGCTGG
>Ga0116231_10003368_pt1 | contig 33287 bp, 27 predicted proteins | sample S1TSphgellanicum_2_FD_89695 | JGI IMG/M metagenome (GOLD analysis project Ga0116231, IMG submission 89695) | Host-associated microbial communities from peat moss isolated from Minnesota, USA - S1T2_Fd - Sphagnum magellanicum MG | ecosystem: Host-associated > Plants > Peat moss > Unclassified... | reverse complement strand
TCGTCCAGTGATGATGTGTTCAGGCTCCTGGCCGCGTGTGTTTTTTTGTTGAGGGGGTTTTATTTGTTTTTTGTGGTTGGTGGGGATCTACAGTTCATTGATTCCCAAGAAAATTATTATTATTTCTTCTTGGGCACTGTAGATCAGACAGACTTTTCCAGGGTCCTCTTGGTCCCACATAACTCTTTTCTTCTTTTCCTTTTTTTTAATATTTTTTCAAATGCTTGGCCCTTGAGTGGGCTGGTATAGGCCACCCTTTTTTTGGCTTTTTGTTTTTTGTCCAATTCATCAATTTTTTCAGTGTCAGGAGTGCTTGGACCATAAGCATCTATGTTTGTTTTTTTTTTCCTTTTTCGTCTTTTTTTTTTCCTTTTCATTTGGCATTTACTTTCCAATCTTAGTTTGTTCATTTTTCTCCTTTCAATTCCTTTTGTTACATGATTTTGTTTATGTTGCCATTACCCTACTTATGGGTGCTTTCCATTTTTCCCTTCTTCTTCTTGTTTGTTTAACATGTCTTTGATGAACCTTCTTTTTTTTCATGGTTATTTTTTCCTCAATTAATAATGTCAAGCTTGAATTGAACCATTTTTTTCTTTTACATGATATTTTTTCATCAATTTTAATGTCAAGCTTGAATTATTGAACCTTTTTCTTTTTCATGATAAGTTTTTCCTCAATCTTAATGTGGAGCTCAAATTATGTTGAGCTCTTTGAGGTGGTACTTGAAGGGGGAGGGGGAGGGGGAGAGGGGGGGGAGAATCAAGTGTCTTCTCCAATTGAAGAACTTGTGAGATTATGAAGTGGAGAGCCAATTGGAAAACTTGTGAGATTGTGAAGTGGAGGGTATAAGCCTTGGGGGTTGGGGCATTTCCAAAATAAGGGGCCTACGTGAGTGTAGTGAATCCGAGCCCTGCATTTGGGGAATGTCCGAAGTTGTGGGTTGTCCATATAGGATCCACCCAATATTATGGACCTCGTGCATGAATCACATCCATTGTCTTGTGTCCGTACTTCCTTTGTGTAGGCTAGCCCTTTTCATGTCAACTTTTTATTTTGTCTTGCCTTCTTGGACTTGCGGTTCTTTAGGCAATCCCCTCACCTCCTAGTGCTTCTCCTCCAAACTTGAATTGTTAATTCTAGAACTCCATCCATAGCTTTAGATCCTCCTAGACTTAAACATGTTCCTTATTTTGCATCAAACGCATACTTTTTGCACATGAAAAGCTCACCCAACAACAACAACAACAAAAATTGTGTCATGAATCATTCAACCCTTCCATCATCAACATGAATGTTCTTGCATCCCTTCCCTTCAAACTACAAGGTTAACAAGAGTTTGGGTTTCTAGCTTGGATGTTTTAGCGGCCTTTTCATTTAAGGTTTGCAAGGCCTCTCAACTATATTCTCACATTTCCTTTACATTATTAAATAGAAAAATGAAACAAGTTTTTCATTTCACATTGGATGTGTGGAGAGCAATATCCCTTACCCTTCATTTGGCAATTTAATCCTTGTTTTTTCTTTCTATGGATTTCTTCCCCTAACTTCTAAATCAATTTGAACCTAATAAATAAGAATTTGAATTTTTGACTAGTTGTTTTTAAACAACATTCTTTCACATGCCCACATCTTTGAACTAGAACATAATTCAATATGGTTTTGTAAATTTATGAATTTAGAAATGGTCTCTTCCCAAAGTTTTATCTTCCATCATTTTTTATATCTCTCATATCATTTGAACAACCCTTAAGAACTTCAATTCATCATCAAGCTCAAGTATCATTTAGTCTTCGATGATGAATTTGTGATACTATGGTTTAAACTCTGTTAAAAGATGGATGAATGTCTCCATCCATTTTGTGCTACAAGTTGATGGCAAAAGAGATTCAAAGTAGTGGAACACCCCCACCTCATCATATCTCTACACACTACCTAATACTACCCAAATTTCCAAGATTTGGGTAATGTTGGATGAATGGTGTGATTGTATTTTTAAATCCAATAGTGGGTTAAATTCAATGGTCCAATGACCTCCAACATTTTGATACTTACATATGTATATAATAGCCTAAGGCAAAAGTACACTTTTGTTTGTTATGAATAGAACTTGTGCATGTGGAAGATCATGAAAAAGCTTAGGGTTGAGCATGGAATCTCAAAAGCTACAAGGCTCACCATGTGACAACACCCTTCCCCTATACCAAGGGCCCAACTCTACTTAGCAACATAGACGCGTTGTGCATTGTTAAAACAACCAATCCTAAGAACCTCCATTATACACGTGACCCTCAAATTGTATATTGTTAAAACAACCAATTCTAAGAACCTCCATTATATACAGGACCCTTGAATTGTGTAGTGTTAAAACAACCAATCCTAAGAACCTCCATTATACACATGACCTAAAGCAATTTGAGATACAATTATTAAAGCAAGAGAGAATCTAAGAAGATGTTTGCTAGTTTTAGCTTTTGGAGGTGTAGGTGGGGGTTTTCCGTGCTTCAAAAAGTAATCAAAAAAATTCCCATGTAGAAAGCATCTTGCACATAATATTGTGTGTCCTTGTGTTCACCTCACATTCTAGGTTGGCATTTGAGAGATTTTTGTCAATAATATCACTTATAATATAAAATTTTAATGTCAATGAGATTAGTATTTTCACATAAATATTTTCATGAATATAAGCTTTAATAAAGTTAGCAAGGGTCACATTTTTTGTGAGTATGATATGTGCACAAGGCATGGGAACTTGACTTTAATATAAAATCAAGCAAAATATACAAAGGGTCCCATTTGAAACCTTCAACCTTGTTATCCCAACCAATACAAAAAGCTTAATATGCACCTTACACCGTGTGTTTCATAATCACAAATCATCATGCAACGTGTTTTTTTGACTTTCGACCTTGTCAACTTCAAAAGCGAGTACACCATCCATTGAACATATTTTTCAAAGAAAAGGGAGTTTATAGTAGTGTTGTTTGGTTTTTGATTTTAAAAGGAACCTTCAATCTTAGTTCTTAAAAAAAAATTATTTTTTTTTATAGAAACTTCAATTTGGTCTTGAGAATGATTCTTTGGATTTCTAAAATTTTAATTTTGATTTTTTTCATAACAAAATTTGAGCATGGTTTGATTCAAAATCAAGTCTATTATCATCTTCATCATACATATTTTATTTTATTTTATTTTATTTTACTTTGTGTAATATTAGTTTGTTCAACTAGGACACACAATCCAAAGTAGAGATTATGTGATATTAATCATGTACAACCAACTTCAACTAACTAATCTACTTGGATAAAAAGTTGAGTAAGGTTTTAACCTTTTTTGAAAAGTTGTACTCATTTGCCTCGAAAACCTAAACTAATTTTAAAAGGACAACATTTTTAGTTGAGATTCTAACACAATTTTCTAACAAGGCCTTATCCAATTCCAAATGGTAGTTCCAATTAAAAATTAAATCTCTAACATGAATACCTAGAACTTGACCTAGAACCTCAACCTAAACTTGCTTGAAATCAAAAACCTACCAACATTAGCTTACACATGTTTAAGTATTGACTTTTGAACATATCAACCTAGTCATGGTATTGAATATTTTTTCAAATTTCCATACCAACGTAGTCTTAGCATTGAATCAATTTTTCAAACTTTCATACCAAGCTAGTCATGGCACATGATTCCAAATTGATTTTTGGCTAGTATGAAGCAAACATATACCTAATATTAAAATTAATATAAAACTAGTATCAAGTTAATATTTTCTTACATCCCTACTAAGCTAATATTGATCCAAGGTTAGCATTGCCTCAAGTCCTACCAACTTGGTAGAGTCTTTAGATAGCAATGCATAGACCATACTATATATCATGTGTAGTGATGTATACCAAATAAATATTTGTTTACACATGTATGGAACATGTCCAAAATCCACATCCAAGGATAAACTAACAATGTCAAAAGGCTTGTTAGTTTACCCATAATTTGACAACCATAATTTCTTGTTTGAAACTTGAATATAGCATGGCTGAAAATAAACTTCAAATCTCCCAAATTCAAACCAAAAACAATTGTTCCCATGTTTGTTTTCAAATCAATCTCATGATTGAAAACTATGATGTGGCATGGAGCTTATTAATTTTTAGCAATTTGAATTCATGTTAACCATTTGCAATGGTCTAGCCCACAAGCCTTAACCCTTTGAAGTACAAGCTTTAAAAAGGTTAATTTTAGAATGAAAAAAAAAAAATTTAATCTAAAAACGATTGTGTTGTTAGTGTCCAAGTTCTTAATTGATAACAAGTTAGTAGGTAAAAATTTTAATTGAGTAATTAAGAAGTTTACATATATAACTAATAAAGTTAGAAAAGGTGAACATTGTGGTGCATCCTAGTTAATACATGCAAAGAAGCTAGTAGAAGAGGTAGTGGAATATTTAATAAAAATTTATAGTGGAGTTGTTATTTGTATAGGATGGGGGCAAGCCACCATTTAACTAAGGATTTTGAAGAAAAGAAAAGGAGGAAAAAAATGCAAACAAAGGGAAAGGGAATTCAAAAGTGAGAAAGTATGAATATGAAAATGTGTGTGAAAAAAAGAATGTGTACTTGTCACAAAATAGTAAGCTTGTGTATAGCATTGGGTATTTAGTGCCAAAACATGCATGGAAGGAGGGTGTTTGGGAGCATTTAGCATGAGGATGCAACCCCAATAATTATTTGGTGTGTAAAATCGAAACAAAAAGCTTTCATACTTCCTTATAATTTTTTCTTACTTTAATATTAATTTTTAGCAATGTTTAATCCTAATTAGTAGAAATCATTTTCTCCATTGTTCAACACCTATTAAAGTGTATCTAAAATCAAGTGACTAACAATTTAATCATTTAATTTACTAGGTTCTTTATCATCCACCATGATGTCTTTCCATCACTTACATCATTGGTTTCATTTTAAGCACAACACCCCTTCTAATTTCCAAAGAAATGAAATTTCAACCAACATTTTTTGGGTATCAAGGTAAACTTATATTTGTTAAATTTAAAATTTTATTCAAAAAGTCGTATGAATAAATGAGGTATTTGTTTTTTTACTAGGCCTCCTCCTTGTAAGTTTTGTGAAATGTAAGGTGGCTAACAAGAAGGATGGCAACCTTTCAAAACCACCAATATGCAATCTCACCCAATGTTTGAAGTAAAAAATTATTTACAAAATGTTTAATCTTCATACCAATGCATTTCCTTCCAATTATCATATACATTCAATTTTTTTTTTACTTTGATGTTTATTTACAACATTGAAAACACATAATAACAACCAAAAAAATTGTGGAAATTTTTGGAGCTTTGTTTTTAAGGGTAAATTTGAGGAAATTGCTATTTTTTATAGAAATTTTCAAAAAACTATGATAACCAAAAAGTTGGGAAGGAAAAATATTTCAATTAAAATTTAAAGTTTAAAAATATTTATGAATAGATTGATATTAATTATTACACAAATTACCTATTTTCTTCAAGAAATGATTGATTCAACCCGTTGGGTTTAAATAAATCACAAAATGGCCTATTGCAAAGGATCCAAATTGATTGGATTTCCACATTGCACCAAAAAATTCAGTGTTTGAATTGTATTATTGTGCCATAAAATCATCTAATATATGATGGTTGATTGTTTGTACTTAATTTGACTCAAAATATCAATGGAACATTTTCTTTGATACATTCTTTAAAATCTTCCTTGTTATGAAATGTGTGCATCACAAGGTCATTCATAAGCTTAAGGATCCACATTGTGGATGTCAACAACTAAATCACCTACAACTTGGCACCTTCATTCATACCAAGTTCTAACATTGTGCAACATTATGCCCAAATGTTGGATATTTATGTATGTTTCACCATTTAGTCCAAGGGACCTTGAAACCTAAAATATCGTCGAATTTCAACATAATGCTAAAGGAGATGGCATTATGAAAGTCTACCAAATATTTAAATATTGCAAAGATAAAGAGCATACAAAAGTAGGAAGGGAATATTTCGTCCTTTTAAGTTTTGCATGTGGACACAAGGATATTATGTACTCAAAATATGGGTCTTTTTCTTACCCATAAAGCAACTATGTATAAAAGACACTACATATGCATCATTTGTGTCATAACAAGCACCCCACATTGTAGAATCATGTTTCAAAAGAGCCTAAAAGCAAAAATGTACACATTTCCAACCCATGTGCATTATGCACATCCTTGTCGTCATGTCACAATAACAACCATTTTTTCAAAAAATTCAAGGTGGTTTTTTTGTCAAGCTTAGAATATATGCAAAAAAATAAAATAAAATATGTACATAAAGTATATCTTTTCAAGGACCTTACTTTTAGAATTATGTATTGCCATACATGAGAATTTTTGTCAATTTATGTTGTTGTGATATTTTCACATACATTCAAAACCATGAACCCATCATTTTCTTAAGCAACGTCCACATGATGGTTTTCAACTTTTTTTAAATGCTCACAAGGTTTACATAACATGTGGAAATTCAATATAGAGGAAAAGATCTCAAAAGCTAAAAAGTCACCAATTTTGACCCCTTCCCCTTTAACTATGAATAACAATTATCAAAAGCCTAGGTATCGTGCACTTTGCATTTTATATTAACAAAAATGCATGTTGTGTATTCTTGCCTTTGATTATTATTCCAAAAGCAACACAAACCCCTTCCAATGAACACATTGGTCATGTGTCACATGTTTTTTAAATTATTAAAAATAGAAAATATATAGTCAAAACTAGCTATTAAAAGCAAATGAGATAATGAAAGGATTGCAAGTCCTTTTGTCGTCCTTTTCATTTTTTCATATAAAGGAATTTCTAAATGAAACCTTTTGAAACTTGTTATTCAAAATACATATATTTGCCTCGATATATTACATGTTTCAAATATTATTCATTGTTAAATAAATATGCATTTTTAAAAGTATGTAGATTTTGCCAGATTTTATTTTTTTTCTAGAAAATTTATCACAATTTCTAATCATATCAAAATATGCTAATTATTTTAGAATTTAATTTCTTATATCATAAGCTACAACTTTGTTTTATATGTCATGTACATTACACCTCATTTACTTGTGATAAAAAACTCTTGAAATTTTAAGATTCCAAAACATACTTTGAATTTTTTTTTAATTCAAATCCGACAACTTTTGAATTGTGAATTTTTTTGACTATGGGTAATAGGTTATTATCACTTCAATTTTATTTCTATCAGAATTTCTTTATTTAAAAAGTCCTTTACCCTAGTCCTTTGAAAGGTTGAATGTTTTTGACATAGTTGTTATTCAAGTTCAAAAGTTCTTTACTAAAACCAAAACCCATAATTAAATTTATTGAATTTTTAATTTTAATTCCTCAACATTCATATTAGTCCTTTAACACAATTTGGAATGATTACCATAGCTTTAAAATGTCAAAACAAAAATATGTTTATTATAGTTTTGAATTCTTAAGGATTCATGACATCCATTTTGGTTCTTATAAGCTTGTTTTGGCCCTCTAGAGAAAAAAGGAATTTATTTTAAATTGATCTACACATTTTCATAAAAAAATATCCCATCAAGTTTTCAATGGTGGAAAATGTCTAACCATGACATCAAAATTATAACAACAATGATTGATTGCAATTCGTTTAGGTATAATAATTTTAAGTTTTATAAGTCTCATCCAGTTTGGAACTATCATCCTTTTGGATGATAGTTCCAAACTTGAATCTATTTAGCCAATTCCCAAATAAAGAATGGTGGAAGAAGTGTTTTTTCACGTGTCTTTTCAATCTTATTTTTTCAACACCATAATTACAAGCATATTCTCAATACCTTTTACACCAATTTGTCACCCATTTTTTTTTCAATTGAACTAATGAACCCTCGTGTTGTTGACCCAAATGGGATCATTTTCAAGGCTTTAAAAGGCACGACCTTTCAAAAAACTCAATTGTGAAAGCATCCAAATGTGAACTCAAATGTTATTGGCCCTGAATGTTAAGGTTTGGGATGTCAAAGGCCAAAGAAAAAGGCTAATAATAGAGAGTAGATAGGATGGCCAATGGTGAACTCCCCATGCAAATCCCCATGAAATGAAAAATCTAACTTTTTCCATCATGTGACATTTTTCTAAACCATGTGACATTTTTGAATCATGAGTGAAAAAGATAGATTCTTCATCTTTCAATTTCAAAGAGAAGGTGATTAAAAAGGGCAAAATAAAATGCACACCCCTAAGTCATGTGTGGAGATGATATCAAAGGATTGTTAGATGTCACTTCTCACTAGTTACTAATGAATTTGATGTTTAGAATTAATTTATTAAGCATACTCAACTTCACAAACATAAAATTGATAAAAAATGTAAACTTCTCAACTTTGATCAAATGTTATAATGGATATTTCATTTTGAATGTTAACTTGAATATGTTTTGAATCTTAATTAAAAGACGTCCACTATATATATATATATATATAAAGATGAAATTTAATATCTAATATTTTATTTATTTAATAAAATATGGTTAATGTAAATTTATTACACTGTTTTTAAACTATGATTAAGAAATTATTGAATTGAAAATACCAAGAAATTATGAGTTATTCAAAAAAATTCAAGGATTTAGTTTTAAAATTATGATGGAATTTCATATTAGTTTATTTGAAATTTTGATTTTCAATACAAATCAAAAGTTACAATCATTTTAAATTCAATGTTACCAATCGTGAAAATTATGAACATTATGAAAATTGCTCAATCTCAAATCCATTAGGGAATGTATGGATATAGAGTGTGGTTTAGTGGTTTAAAATATATCAAGACATGTTTTTTTCATATGAAACAAAATGTTGAAATTTAGGACATTTAAAACAACTTGCAATCATGATGTGTAGGTCAAGAATTTTAATTATAATGTAAGATTCATGTTTCAAAACATAATTAATGTATTATTTAATAGGCCGTTAAACCTAAAACTATAATTGTTGAATGAAAAGATGAAATACAAATGCATTTGAATGTGAATATGTATTCTTAAATATTAACCTACATAAAAGAATCTCAAGTTTTTCAAGACTTTGGTGTGAAACATAATGACAATAGGTTAGAAAACATGATTTATAGTTAACATACAATTAATTTAACAAAAATATTATATCTTTGAGTAATGTAGAATTTGAAATCAAGAACCAAATTTTGAAGATGTTTCAACTACATAAAAAATATGAAAGTCTTATAATCAAAAATTAAAATCAATTTTTATAGTTTAAAAAGTTTTGCCCATCTCAATTTGCACCCAATTTCCAAACATCGGTGTATTGCCCATTAGATCACTTCTTTTTCATCTTGCTCTTTTTTTGTTTATTTTTTTTCTTTCCTTTTTCCTTTTCATAAAACTTCTATGGCAACAAGTCATTTCATCATCTCATGCATTTAATTCAATTGCTGACACACATTGAGAAAAAATATGACCCTTACAACATATTCATGGAATGACATATAAAGCACACATGATTTAATAGATGCATAATATTATTTTAAATAAATTTGATTAATGTAATATAAATATATTTTCAACACATGTTTATAGAAAATTAATGAGTTTTTAAATTTTCATGTAAAAAATAGAACATTCCAAATGACTAATTTTCCCTCACAATTTTTTTAAAAATAAAATTTGAAAATTATAATTTCCTTACAAATAATATAATCAATGTCAAAGATGCCAAAGTACCACAGTAATAAATAAAATATGAATAGAAAAATGACATTCATGTACAATCAATTATGTAATAGACAAAATGGATTTTTTTTCTTCTAGTAGGCCATATTTGCATAAGGGACAAGGATCAATAAACAAGCTTTTAAAATATACAAATTTTTTGATCTCATCAATTCAACAAATTTTTTATGGGTTTCCATAATTTGGGTAAATGCATGTCAAGGTGTAAATGATTTTAGGCAAGATTGGACTTACATATAGTATCAAAAGTAATAACACATAGAATTTCACTCACTTTGAATTATTCTAAAAATCACCTATAAGTGATTTGCACCTCAAAAATAAAATAAGTTATAAAAAACATGAATAAAAAATTGATTCATACGTGTGCCTTTTTGTCAATGTACACCAATAATTTTATAAATATTTTTAAAAACCTTTATTTGACAATAATTTACCATTCTTTATTAATTTAAAAACTCCACTTTTTGTAGAATGATGAAAAATCATTTGGTCCAAGTACATCTTCAATGGAAGAACATTTTACAACCAAAAAGTATCATAATCATCAACATTATGGTAACATAATGTACTAATGACCATTTTAATATCATGTGATTTGAACTCCACGATTTCAAAACAAATTGAAAACTTTGATGGAAAAGACTATTCCTTATGGTTGTCTTTTTGTATGCGCAAACTTTCATGAAAAATTTCCCATTAGAACTAATATTTCTTAGTTTTTTCAATTGTAGTATTGTGCCAACATTGTTGCAAATTAAAAATGTACTTCATTTCATATTGAATTGATCATTTGTACACCAATTTCACAACATAGTAATAGATTGGGATGTAAGACACTGTTAATTGCAATTTTTCATCACAAAATATTTTCTAAATATCTAGCATGATGTATTAAATGTAGTAGGTATTTAAAACTTCTATTTTATGACAATTTTTTTTGTTTACACCATAACATGTGTTCACCCTAATACAAGGAAATTTTATATTCATATAATAAAAAATTACTAATTTTTATATCATAAGCTCATTAAAATTTATCATCAAGCAATGACATTTGCAATGTAAACAATATTGGTCATCAACCCATAATAATTAATGATTTAAATTTATTTTTTTTAAATGAACATCCAAAAATTAAAGAAAAGATCACAAACTTGATCCATCATGAACACATAAAAGGATCATTCTTATTCACTTGAAGATTCATGCAAAGGTCTTCATGTATTTATGGTAGGAAAGTTTTGATTGTTAAACATGTCATTACCCCAATAGATTGTTAGTAACCATTTATTTTGTCACAACACATGCACAAAGATAATTTTAGTTTAATTAATATTATGTGCACAATATTGTAACAACAATCAAATGGAATTTTGCATCTATAATGTTTTGTAAAAATTTATAAAAATTTATTTGATTTTGTTTTAAATTAATTTTATATGGCAAAAAAATGTCAATGTGAATTTCAAAGATAATATTATTTGTAAGTATACCTTTTCAGCTATTATTTGATCACTTTTCTTTTGTATTATTTCATCTTTTACTTCATCTTGTTTAAATAGTTTGATAAATATTTAAGTTTTTAAATGTTTAGGGTTTTTTCTTTTTTGAAAGATAAATATTGTTGTCACTCAAAACATGTTTTTCTATGTGTCAAATTTAGTGAATAGGAGCCATTCTTAAATGTAGTCACTACTTAATTTTCATTGTGATAAATGGTTACTTAAGTTGATGTGAAAGTTTTGAATGAACTTGTACAAAAATATTTTTAATGTATTGTGAGAACATTTGGAAAATAAATTGAAATGAATTCAATGAATATTTAGTACCCAAAAATAATTTTAAAACAATGTCACGAGTGTTCATTGCTTAAAGGACTTTTTAAGAAGACTTCAAATGATGTCATTTTTATGGGAAAACCTTTTATGTACACCTTTACATTATAATATAATGCAACATCCTTTTGAATCATTAGAATTATTCAAAAAATTAAAGTCAATTTGTAAATCTATTTCAAGAATATTTTACAAAATATTTTGGTTTTAAAAACACAATCCTTGGTCAAAGTGGCTCCGATTAACCAAATTGGACCCATAAGTGGGGTTGATATCATATGGCATGTGTTATATAGTAATGACGTGATGCACAAAACTTAATCAAATGATCAAAACAGATATATCAAAATAATGTTTTTAGCCAAGAAAAACCTTAGGAAGAATATGGAGGAAAATATTACATCTTTCCTTTTTTTATCCTCTAATTCTTTCAATCATTTCTTTTCACATAATGCATAAATAATGAGGTGAACATCACTTGTTATGTAACATTTTAAGTGAGTGCAAACCATAATGAAGGAAAAGAAAATATGTGCATGCCCAAACATAGAAAGCCTCATGACAAAAAATGCTCCATCATAAATCATAATTTACATGATAAAAATTTACATAATTTACATAATTCTACACAATTCTAATATCTTTAATCTAAGATCAATTTTCATTCTTGGTTTGTGTTTGGAACACATTTTCATTGGATCATCACCAAACTCATAATATATTTTCACATATGCTCCCTCCTACCTTTGTACATATAACTCCCATATAATATTTACATAATTATAAGAAGTCACACAAATTTGTACAATTTATGATCTATGAAACAACAAAAGAAGTAAAGAGGAAATTAAGTACCATGAATAACATCAAAACAACTCCATCATGGTTGTTCCACATGCTTAATGCAAAGACATTTTTCCATTCCCACCTTTTGCATTGACATTTGCTCCTTTGTTAACATTTTGAACAATGTCAACATATTCACATGAAGCCTAACTAAACAACACATGTTCATATGTCAATGACATAACATGAAATCACCTTGATATGAATGAATTTCATCCAAAGCATAATAGTGATATGATGCAATGTGTAACATGCAATAAATCTTCCTTATTTGCGTCAACACTAAAAGCATAAAAAAAAAGGAAAAGACAAATATCCTTGAGGAGAAAGAAAAAGATTCAAATGTTATTAAAGCAAAGACATTAATTCATTCTTATATGAAATTGAGGTGTGAAAAACATTACAATGCAACTTGAATTGAATTCCAATTCAACTAAATTCAATTCCAATTTGATTAAACAATTGGATTACTATTCAATTGAATTGAATCCAAATACAATCAAGGTTATTAGAATGGATGTCATGTGCCCATTTTGCATTGAAGGTCACATTAGCGTCCATTTTGTCACATTGATTTTGTTCGTTAAAAAGGACACAATAATTTTTTCATTTTCACTAAGGTTGCACCCTATAAACATTGTGACTGAAAACAAATTTGAAATTTGGTCACCAAACATGTGGCGACCACATTTTTTCAATTGTCATTATTGTAATGACTGAATTTCTTTGTCTACCAAATTGTGTTGGGTAATAAAAATTGGAACATGCATTTCAAACTCACTTTTTCCTTTGAAGTGTGAGGCTTTGTGTTGTTTAACAAACAATTATTGCCATATATTGAAGGAGGGAGGGTGAAACCTTATGGGTGTGAAATTTCAAATCGTTAATTGCATTTAACAATTTATGTTAAATTTCATTGTGTAGCCCTTAAGGTGGAGTTCGATCATATATTTGTATATTAATCCCTTAATCAAATTTATTGTTCTTGTATTTTTTCAATGGAAGGTAGGTGGAATGTGTGGGATCCATGGTATTTGGTGACTTTGGACAAGCTAAATAAAATGAAATGAAAATTTTGCAACATTATCAACTTGTATTGCAAGGAAAAAATATCTTCCATTTGGGTTATTGACATCATGGTAATGGATGAGTTGGTGTTACAATGTGTTTGAAGGCACGGGCACAAGTGAAGGCTTTATTTGTCAACTGTGGGGGAATTGTCCTTCGACCACTAGATGACATGTTTGGACTAACCCCTAATGGGTCAAATACAAAATGTGACCATTGAAACATTTAACCTTTTAATGGAAGGAGAATTTTTTTCAATGTTTAAAATGGAAGGGGCTCAAATTTCCACCCCACCTAAAAACCGCACACAACATTTTAATAAATCCACAATAGTGATATTTAAACCTTCCAACATGTTTCATTACATGGAACATTGAACTTAGCCAAAAGATAAGAATTGGACAAGAAGTGTGTGGTTTTTTTTTATGAAACAAACATCCATTTTAATGTTCTACAACATTCAACGTTCATAAAAGTTGGGAAAGCAACCTTATAATTTTGAATTTATTACAAACCCCATCATACCATGGATTGCACACATATTTGTTAAAAACATCCAAGGTTAATGTGTCTAAACATATTTTTCAAAAGACGAGAAATTCCATTCACAAGTATGGAACAACCATTTATCATGATGGTTGGGACAATGTTACACAATGTCCACTATTGAACATAACATTTGGTTGTTCTAGTGGTGATGTATTTGTACTGCCATTGACACAATAGGGGAACATAATGATGCTCAATACATATGTAATGCATTGGTTGGATACATTGAAAGCATTGGAATGGACAACATTGTACAAGTAATGTTTTGAGCATGCGAAATGTAACTCATATCTTCTAATCTACTATTTTCCAAGCCTTTACTTTCAAGATTGTGTTATTCATTGTTTGGATTTGCTACTAGAAAATTGGGGTAAAAAAACATGGATAAAACAAATTGTGAACATGGCAAAAGTTATTGTTTTTTTCATACAACAACACCATGTGCCATTGGTAATCTTCCGTTGTTATGAAACCAAACTAATGTTTCTAAACCAGAATAAAACATGATTTGCTACCTATTTTTTTATGGTTGGATGGTTGTTCAAATTAAAAGCTGTAATTGAGCAAATTGTTACAAATCCAAAATGGACAACCTTTGTCAACACATTATGTGGCATGGGCACCATCACAAGTCTTTCACCAAGGCCAAATATGTTCAAACCAACATAAGGAGGGACAAGTTTTGGGATACTGGTGCCAACTTTGTGCATATGGTGAAACCGGTCTAATGGCATTGAGGGCACTTGATGGCAAACAACCCATCATGGGGAGGGCATGGCTTGTCATGAAAACATAGCACAACATGTTTTTATCATCATGGAATCAATCATTATCATTACCATCAAACTTTGCAAATGTAGTGGAAGATCAATTTTACCATTAATCGAAGATGTTGACAACCAACCTACACTGTGTAAAGGTTTTTCTCAATCCATACTTATTGGGTGAAGCTTACCTCCATGATGATATAGATGCAAAGGAAATTTTAAATCGTGTGTTATGAAAAAACACTAGTAGCCCACAACCTATGTTCGAATATTAAAAGATTTTGTTAACTTTGTTGAAAGTCAAGGGCCTTTCTTTGACACCCCCCCTAATGAACAACCTCAATTTGCTCCCACTGAATGGTGGGATTTGATTGGAACTAGTGGATGCACATTTGCACCCATTTGCTTGTGGCATCTTGGAACACTTGTGTGTTCCACATCATTTTGTGAACATAATTAAAGTTCATACTCATTTGTTCACAACTAAGTGTAAAACCGATTAACAATGAAATAAGCCAAATACTTGGTTTACATTTACACTAATAGTAAACTCTTTTGAGAAAGACCTAGAACCAACTCCATGGTGTGGTATGAAAAAAATATGTTGTCTAAAGATTTTATGTCCGATGTCGACTTAAGTTCAAATGAAGGGGACACATTAAAAGAAGACCCCTTAGCGTCAAAAGAGGAAAAGGACTAACATAACCCCTTTAATTACTTAGTTAATGACCCATAAAAAAACCTTCCATTTTCAAGATTGTTGTTCAATGTTAGCATTTGGGAATGATGAACATTTGATAATGGGGATACAAACACCATTGGGCCACCCAATAATGCATTGTAGCGGATGGACTTCCTAGTCCTCCCGACATTAAACACATCCATTGAGCATGAAGTTGAAACCTCTCATGCATCCTTCATGGATGTACATGCCCCAACAATCATTGATCAACAACCATATGTGTAATTGATAAGCTCCACCAATTACACTAAAAAAATTTATGTCTTTTGCAACCAAAAAATCTATGATTACATGTCCTAATGACTATATGTATGACTTTAGTCATTAACTATTATTTCGGATTCTATGTGTAAAAAATTATAGTCATGCATTAGTGGGGCATGTGATTAGTAGATGACGAGGTGGTAACAAGATGGGGGATGCTAGTTTTCATCACTTTTATTTCATTTATATGGCATCCATGACTAATTACAAAGTGATGTGGATGTCCAATTGTCATTACAATGATTAAAAAATGACTATAAGTCATTTGATATGAACATAAACAACCCTACCCCTAGCCCCCACCTACCTATGTACCTACCTATTTACTTACCCACCCACCATCCACCACCTACCTACCTACCTACCTATTACCCATTTACCTACCCGCTTACCTACCCACCTACCTACAACCCATTTACCCACTTGCCCACCCATCCACCCACCTACCTAACTACCTACTTGTTTACCTACCCACCCACTCACTTACCTACCTACCTATCTACCTAGCCACCCACCCATCCATCCACTTACTTACCTACCCACTCACCCACCTACCTACTTGTCAACCTACCTACTTATTTACCTACCTTTTATTTCCTATTTCCTATAACTTACCCACTTCCTACATATCATCCTACCACTTGCTACCTACCTTGTAATCTTGTAGTGATATGAAATAAACACGTGAAATAAAAAACTTGACCAAAATTGGACACCTTTTGATGTTATAATCCATTAGTAAAAATTTGGTTTATCATTGTGAAGGTGAAGGGTTCAATTCCTAATACTTACGACCTATGTGCATTCTTAAGGGGCTAGCGTAAGTAGGCTAGACTAAGGTAGTTACATAGGTAGGTTACATAGGTTATGTAAGTTAAATTAGATAGGTTAAGCTATTAGCTGCATGCCTGCCTTTTTTGACCTACCTACCTACCTACCTATCAAAAATATTTTGTGTCTATTAATCATATTTTTGTCATTCATTATATGACACCTCGGCATTGTATATGGTTTGTCTTCTATGATTTGTTATTAATGACTATAAGATAAAAAGTGACACATCAAACATTAAATGACTATTTGTCCTTTGCTATTCGTCCATTACAACTAAGGGCCTTTGATCATATAATGTTTGGTATGACAACAAAATTAGTCATATATGGAGTCATAGATTAAAAAATATCTTTTAGTGTTATGGTTCCCCCAAATCATGAACATATAAATAACAACAATGGGCTCAAGGATCACCATTTTAGAGCCAAGCACCCAAGAAACATTAATAAGCACATTGGTCTCACAGGTTGGCCTTTCTGTTCATTTTACAAATCCTATAATTGAAACCACAATGGCAATGACATTAGACTCATATGTGAGCCCAAATACAAACATTGACATTGGTGAACCCCAAGCCATTCATTAACACATTTTCACTCTTGAAGTTGCAACACAATTGGCCCAACATGATTCAAATTTTGACCATGCACCAATCAACCAATACCTACCACATCAAACACATCCACAACTCCAAGTTGGGTCAAGACTGGTTGTAGTGGCAATTTCCATGAGCTAGCCTTGTCCTCCTATTTAAAACTTGTTCACAAAACAAATCGATTGAAAGAAAAAATCAATGATTTAAATAGTAATGGCTTTTGTAGGCAAACAATATTATGATTAACCACATACTAATGATGGCATTGTAGATATTGAGGGACAATGTCCTACCAAATGGAGTGTGATAAAACTTTTAAAGCAAATAATCATCACGACCTTACATGGGACAAACATTTGAAAAGTGGAAGAGTGGCACAATGGACATGATGAAAATGACATTGACATTAGTGATGATGGTGGAAAGCCCCCAAATGACAATGACTACCATGAACCACAACCCCAAAATACTAACCCCATAATTGGTTGTCCTTTTACGTTTAAAATCACTAAGCCGTCACAATCTCACATTATTTAAGGGAGTTAAACCATTACCTAACACCATTAATACACACAAATTACCTAATATGCATATCCATGGGAGGGTATGTACATATATTGTCTAAATTGTATGCTTTTATGTAAATAAATTCATAGCCATTTGTTTTTGAATTTTGTTGTTCATCATAATTTTGTTATTTGTTTGAACTATTGTAAGGATGTAATATGTATTTTAATTTATCAATTATGAATTTTCCAATCACATTTTAAATTGTAATTTGTCATTCAAAATTTCAAAAGGCATATAAAAAATAATCATTTTATAAATATCTACAACTTTACAAATTATCACAATTTGCAAGAAAATACATAAGTTGGTCATCCAAGATTGGGGGAAACAATTTATATTTGCCAATTGTGTGACATTAAATGTTCATAAATATTAGATGTACAACATCTTGATTAATATTTTTATTATATCCTCTTGAGTCCTCACCTTAAATTCCTAATCGTAAGGATAATTTGGTCACCTTTTACTACCCCTAAAAAAATTGTTTAACAAATTAGTTTGGATTGTGACCTTGATCGACCTTGTAGCCTAGTGGCCATCCCTTGCAAAATTGCATTCAACCCAACAAGATTATTTATTTCATCAAACATTACAACCATGTGTGGCGATACTTTAACTAAGAATATTGCAAATGTTGCATCATCCTTCAAACATTGTATATCATAGGTTTCTATTTTGAAATTTTGTTGGATTTTTCCATCAAAGTCTACTAATTTGAATGCATTTGACTAATCACCCATGGAGTGTACCAAATGTTGCATGGGTTATGACTAAAATCAAACTTGTTGGTGCTTGGGTTAAACCACCTCCAATTTGTAATTGGTAAGAGCCAATTGTATCTTTCATTGATCACATTAAGATATAGGTTTTCCCACACCTTTTGAATCATAGGTTCATTATATTTTCATTTGTCATATTGACTCCCCCATGTAATAACACTACATGCCCACTTGCTAAATCCATTTCATGTTTACACCCCAAGCTTGTGACCAATTGGGTGAATATGATGATTATATTCCCATTGTGTAGGCATGAAGGCTAAATTGTTCATACAAATGCCGATGGAATAGGACCCTACATACTAAACACCTATACTTTCCCACTACTAGCATAGTTACTAAATATTGCGGATGGTACATGTGTTGGCAAGTGCCCAACTACCATGTTCTTTTTTGGTCCAAATGGGTTGCAATAAATAATGCATTGGTCCCCATTTTTAGTGAAGGGTTGAAGATGTGGCCACAAGAGTTCCCTTTTTTTCAAAATCATGGTTGAAATTCTAGTCTAAATTAGGGTGTGTTGACCAATCCATGCTTTTGGTATCATGTAGTTCTAGTAAGTTGTTGGGAAACATTTCGAAAATTTTGGGTCATGATGTTAAGCATGTGATTGGTAATCTCCAGTCATCTTGGTATTCCCCTTAGATGTGTACTAATTTTGCCTCCATTTGCATAACTTGAAATGCACCCAATAAGGCTAGTTGGGTCATCTTGGTGAATACTTCAATATCTCTTCAATATTGCTCGTTCATGTCAATCAAAGTTTGATTGTATAGTGTTTGACCTCCTGAACGGAATTTAAGTGTTAGTTTTCAACCTCCTTTGCCCTTTTTTCAGCTTATAGTAATGCTTATTGTCTAAGGGCAAACTCTTGTTGTAACACTTGAACCTTTTTTGTATCTCAACCAATTGTTCACATAGCACATTGCATTCCATTGTTATCTCATTAAATTGGACATGCATTGAAACCATTTCCTTTTGCAACACCTTAAGAACATGTTATGCAATTTCCACCTTTAGATTTGTTTCCCTAGAATATTAAGTTGGCCTCAATGTGCTTGCCCCCTTTGCATGCACCCTTTGTTGTGCTAGAACTTCAAATGGATCATATAATTCAATTTGAATCATAGCATCCAAATTTGCTTCCATTTGCTCCTTGGATGTTTTGTCTCCATCCATAACCTCATTTGTGCTTGAGCTTTCACAAGGGGACTTTGCTCCTATGAACATTATATAAGTCAATCGACAATGTTGGGAACTATATCTCGGTCAATGGATGGTTCCACACGCATCATCAAATGGGCTACAATGGTATTTGTGGTACTTGTTGAAGAGGGATTTGGGGATGTGGTGAAACAATTAGGGGGTGTGGTGGAACAATTAAGGGATGTGCTTGAACTATTTTTGTTTTATATGAAGGCACGTTGCCCCCTTGGCTTCTTGGAGCAGTCCTTTAGTCAACCCAAACCCCAAATGTCACCTTTGCATACACCATTCATGCCACAATGAATGGAACCTAGTTTTTTGGAAAACATTGGACTCCTTATCATTGTGGGGTGCACCTCCAACATGCATGCTTTCATATATCATCAAAGCAACTTATACATTGGACATAATTATTCTTGTGATGTGTTTCATGTCAAGACAATGGCCATTTTTTGTCAATGTGGCACAACCACCCATGTTGGGAACATAATGTGTATGACCATGGCGAAGGTAGGTTTTGCCATCCAAAATTTGTTATCATGGCCAAGTTTTGAAGGGCTTTAAATTTTGCGTTATAATGTTTTCCCTTCATCCCATGGCCCTCAATCATTCTCCTATGCTCCCCATTGTCTACCATGGTACCTTATTACCAATCCACTTGCACTGATATAATGAATCACTAGAAGAATTCATGTCCAATGCAACCACTATTTTATAGACAATTAGTGGTTCTCAACAATTAGAAAAACAACTACGAATCATATTTGCAATTATCTAATTGATGTGGCAATATTACCTATAGGGCTTTTTAGTGGCCCATTGTTCAACATGTAGAAACGAAGGGCATAAAAAATGTCCAAAGGTGATAGCTATGCATTGACCCAATATTGAAAATAACAAAAGCTTGCAAATGAATTACTAAACCCCAAATGAATCACCACGTGTGACCATTTCAAAAAATTGTCTTGGATCTTTTCGAAAAACATTTAATGGTTTACCTTGACACCACTTTTGTCAACAAACAAACATTCGATTTGGATATGTACAAACAAGTCATGGAAATTATTTTTTTGGTGGATTGAACGATTCCCCAAAGTACAGAGAATTGTTAAATTTGACAAGGTTTTTGGAATGGCTTGATTGCAAGGTCTCATATGTGGTGTTCAATTGGATTCAACGGTATGAATTCTTTTATCCACAAATAGGATTTAAGGTGCATTGGATTGTGGAGATGATGGAATTGTCAAATAAGGTGGTAGAGTGGGCCAAATTTACCCAAAATTTTTTATAAAAAAAGCGTGGTTGGCACCATGGATAAAAAAAGGGGTTCAAAACCTTGTTTCCCAAATTGGAAGTTAAAGCATTTTATGGATTCCAAGCACAAAAATTGTGTAACATGTATCACATGGGGATAATCATGGTGGTTTTGGTGTGGTGCACAAGGTGTGAGTTGAAAGGTTTGATTGCATCCCAAACACCATTGAATTGGTGGGGAGAAGACCCAAAACAAATGATAAATGAGAAGCACACAAATAATGTTTAGTAGAAGCATCAACCTAGCCATGTGAACATCAAAATGTTATCAAATTTTTGGCCATCCATTCAGACAACATGGAGGCTTACACATTGTGGTGGAATGGGGGCACATTTCAAGAAATGTTAGATTACAACACAAAGTATTGCCCATATTGGACAACCAAATGTTATTACGACAAGGAAGGTTGGATATGGAAGGGCAAACATGACTTGTTGTCTTTAGGAAAAATTATGTGAAACTAACATGAACATTCATGAACATTATGAATGCAGTACACCATTTTTGAAATTTTGCAAAATGACTTGTCAAAGGACAACATCATGTTACATTTTATGATAGATAAATTGAATGTTATGTACATTGACATGTGTGATTGGGGTGAAACTAAATGCATGCAAGAAGTGACTCCATCTTTGTATGCATTTGCCATGGAGCAAGATTTCATCGATGTGAAAAAATGTGTTGGTGGGTGACCCTATATTGTTTTTTGTTCATGGTGAATTTGGAAATCCAAATTCCCCTCAACAAATGGCCAAACAACACCAAATGACTTTGAGATTTGAGACATGTTTGGTTGGGAAGCTTACAAATGTGATATGGGGTGAAGATTGGGATGCAAAATATTTCATGGACAATTCAACCAAGATATCATTTGGCAAGGTGATCCATGACATGTACAAGCCAAACCTAAAGGCATGATGAATTGTTCAACATATTGTGCGAACATTGATGGGGTTTCAATATAACTAGATTCCATTTGAAAAATATTATTAAAGGCAACCATAGACTATTTGTAGTTGGTTCACATGAAATTTGGTGTAGTTTGTATGAATTGTAAAAAATGAAATGTTGTGAACTTGTTGATTTAATAAAATCAAGTTTTATCAAGGAATGATGTTGTCATGTGCAATTAAATTTGAAATTTGTGTGATATTGGATTTTTTATTTGTGGTGTGATTCTTCATTTTGCACATGTTAATGCCATAAGTAAATAACATGCATCCCATCATTTCATGTCCCCAAGCTTTTCAATTTTTTGGTCTAGAGATTTTTACTAAAGTTATAATGTAGCAAAAACATTGGAAAATTGATTGAAGTTCCATTTCAAAAAAAATCTGAACAATTTTTTTTCCCCCAACCTTTTGAACCAAAAAGATGAAAATTTCCCAAAAAAACATTGGACCCCTTATTGTCCGTTGTGAAAGTTCATTGTGTGACAATTGAAATGTTGGTGACTAAAAATGTTAGTGACTAAAAATGTTAGTGACTGAAACCTTGGCAATGAAAAAAATTGTGGCCCCAAAAAGGTGGTGATCAAAACTTTGGCAACAAAAAAATGTGGTGACCAAAACTTTGATGTTAAAAAAATTTGTGGCTACTAAAAGTGGTGACAATTGAAAAAGGTGAAGACCAAAAAATCTTGATTATGGTGACCAAATGCCATTTCGATCCACATAGGGTGTATGGCAACCAAAATGGGTCCAATTTTGGTTGCTTTTATCCTTGCCTTGGGTAGCCTAATATGAACTTTGACTTAGGTTGACTTAGGTTGATCTTATTTTGACATGACATTGGGCTACATTTATGTCAAAACAAACATGTCATGTTGTGATGGACAAACAAATGTTGTGACAATCTTGAATTCAATTGAAGAAAAATAAGATGCAAATTGGTGGAGAAGACATTGAAAATTTACTTCTTAGTATGGTGTTGAGAAAGAAATATTTTTAAAGAATGCAAAGCCAAATAGACACCTTTCCATGCCTTCGTACTTGGGAATGGGCTAAACATATTATAATTTGGAACTATGCAAGTGACAACCAACAACTTACAAAACCTAAAGCAATTCCAATGAATCATCATAAAAAATTTCCTAATGTGAAATGGGGCAAATGTGAACTCAAATATCAATATGATCAAGAGATATTGGTTTGTTGAAAAAACTAAAAATTTCAATTTTAATTTATTTCCAATGAAAACAATTGTTCTAAATTCAATAATTTCTTCTTCATTAGTTAGAAATTTGCGAAAAGGTTCAACATGAACAAAGCCTCATTGAGGGCTTTCCAATGGGACCAAAAGTGCAACAAGGGCCTTGCCCATGGTTCAGGAGGGCTAAGGTGTGGTCACAAACAAACAAAACAAAACAAAACAAAAACACATATATTGATGTTAGATTTGAATTTGAGTTTGAATTAAATGGATTTTGAATTCCATTTAATATATTTTAATTAAAATTTAAAAATTGAAATTCATTTGAATTAAATATGAATTAAATAGTATTGTATTGTATTGTATTCAAGTTGCATTCAACATCATTCAATATTTTCACTCAAATGAAACTTAATTTCTAGCAAATTCAATTTGAATTCATTTCAATTGATGTTGAATTCAAGTTGCATGCAATGTCATTCAATATTTTCATTCAAATGGAACTTGATTTCGCATCTTGGTGGTGCCTGACCAGACACATTTTGGTGCTGCCCATACACACTTTGGGTCTTTGGATGCACATTTTGGGGGGGTCTATAATGATCACTTAGTGTCAAATATATGACCAAAACATGCATAACATGGAGCCAAAGTGTACCTAATTGTTGATGGGGCCAAAGTGTGTTTGGGCACCATGTATCTTTTTTGAGCAAAAGATGGATTGGGCCTTGGGCAGACAAGGAAAAAAAGAAGAAGCAGGCAATGCTTTTGTACTGCTTGCAATATGGGGCCCAAATCCCATTGTATGTCTTTTCCCTACATACCAACAACAACACCTAGTCCCAACCATGTTATAATAAGTAAAGCTCAAAAAGGTACCATAAAAAAAGGTACAATAAAAGTGGCAATGGGTCTTTGGCAAGTGGCAATTTGTAACTACACATTCATTAATGAGGTCAACTTTTTTGGTGTGAGGACCATCATGTGATGTGCATGCCTAATTTGTATAGGTAGTAGGGATGGACTCTAGGCCTAATGTGGCCTATTGTGCCACAACACATTTTTTTGTAAGCAAAATAAGGACAAATGGTTGATGGGCCCATTTCCACAAATGCACTATTTTTCTTGGGTGGATGCATTGCATCCTTTCTCGAACCACCGTACATACAATACATTATTTTGAAGGGAAGAATCAAAGTACTCAAAGTCTTTAAAATGGTGTACTTTTAGATGTAAAATATCACATAATTGAAAATAGGAACTATTATAAATATATATAATAAAATAATAAACTCACCTGATTCTTAGAAATGTTCACCCTCTCTATGCTCATCACTCAAATCTCTTTTGATCACTTACCCGCTCCTCTTGTTTTATTCACATGAATTCTCACTCTTTTGCTTCTTCATTTGGTGCATGTATTTATTTCACTTTGATAAAATAAAAATGTGTCAACTTCCCATGATTTCATTTTGTCTGTAACAAAGATGAATAAATTGTTAATAGAAACTAGAATTGGTGAACTAACAATGGTAAATTTGGCATTTTGTCTAAACAAGAAGAGAAATCCTAACCAAAACTATATTGAAAATCTTCAAAGTATCTCAAACTCCAAACCCTAGTTCAATAGCCATGGAGTTTGAAGGGAGAAAATTTGAGTCAGGAAGAAATGCATGTTAGTAGTGGCTATGGGCCCTAACCCAATGCTCACCCTAAACCTAAAGACACAAAACAAAAATCAAAGCAGATCCAACAATACTTGTTAAACCCAAGAAAGCATGAAGGATAAGACACGGTCCACTATTCTAGATACAAAAAATTCATAATGGGTCCCCATTTGGATCTGAGTCTAAGAATCGGCCAAGAATTGGACCCATTGATTTTACATGGCCCTAGACTTAGAACCTGCCCTATGGACCAAGACCTGGGCAAGAATTGAATTCGATGAGTCTTAAGGGTTTTCTACAAGGTCCGGTTCTTAGGGTTAGGCCGGGGTTAGGTTCTACAGCCCATGTCTAAGTTCTAAGGTCATGAGTCTTAGCCTTAAACTTTAATATGTGAAGGGGGTTAGGTCCTAAGTCCTATGTCTAAGTTCCAAGGTCATGGTTCTTAGCCTTAAACTTTAATATGTAAGGGCATCTTCAACCATAGCATTAAAATGGCCTGTATGTAAATATGTTATAATATTCCTTAATTTGTCCCCTATGTTGCATAGAGGCCCAAATAAGGCCCATGTGGATGGAGACCATTGTTAGCTACTTATTTCCTTTGTTTTTTTATTTTATTGTTGCTCTTAGGAACATGTTGGGAAACATTTAGGAAGCTTGGAAACCCATTGAGAACTTAAGAAAACATCATGCAAACATCATGCAAACATCATGAGAACTTTTTGGGAACACCAAAATCAAAAAATTGAAATTATTTCAAAGTAAACTTTTGAACCATCCTAAAAAATAACCTAAAACTTATCCTCGCCTAAACTCCAAACTGGAGGTCCTAATTGAAGCTCTGTATACATATAGCCTCATCCATTTAGTGTTCCAGTTGTGTTGGGTTTGTACAAGATTAAAATCTATGTGCAATAAATACATCAATTTTCCTACTTCTCTTTATCCAATTACGGGTATATCAAAAACCTAATCACTTGCCATAACATACCTCAAAAAACCCAATGGACCCAAATCATCCAAATTGTTCATTCATCATGATGTTTTGGCAGGTGTAGGACCTGGAACTTTGGATGCTCCTGGTACATCATCCGCATCATCCGTGCTCATGTTGTCTTCCACCGTGTCTGTAAAAACCCAACCCATCTTCTATATCAGTTTGGCAAACAACAACGACAAAAATAAATAATAATAATAATAACAATAACTGATACTTGAATTATTAAATTATTAAATTATTAAATCATTGAATTATTGAACCAACACTGACAATGAAATTACTCACTAAAAATACAATACTTGAATTTTGGGAAATCCCATTTTCTTACACTTCACAAAGATGACACCAGATTGAAGGGGGAAAAAAATGCATGCACAAGTTTAGGGTAGATTTTTTGGGGGGTTAGTGAAGGAAACATTGCATATTGTTTTTAAAAGGGTTTAGGGTTTTAGGGTTTGGACCTCTCAATGCAAGACTGGCAAGAATAGAGGGTATGATGGGGTATTTGAATAGGTGTAAAACACTGCCGTTTTGTTTGATCATGGATGCCAGTTTATCTGCATGGGGTGATCGAGCACGTAAGAGGGAAAACACATGGTTATTCAGCCGCCGTGCTTTCTTGCCATTGTCCAAAAATGCTGCCACTTCCTGCACCAAATCACACACTCTTTTGATTAATAATTTCACGTAACCTTTGATCTTGTGTGTTTTGGTCAAACAACAATAATGCCCGTGACAAAAATTAAATTACCATAGTTAATAATTTTAAAACCCTAAATTCTCAAAGGAATATGCATGGGCACACATTTTGGCATTGCTAGTATGAAGAGAGGCATAATAATTTCTGGAATTTTTTTTACCAAACTTGGGTAACTGGATTTGGATTTTTCTGCAAGTGACAATTGTGCTGATGGCAAAGCTTCAGCTTCTGCCACAGATAAAACATGGTAGGTGAAATCCAGAAGCTCAAACCGTAGCTGTTGCCCCAATAAGTAAAGAATAGTGCATCCACCCCATGCAACCGCATCACCATACCGATCCAGAAAAGAATTCCCTTCCACTGGATTCTGGGCATGCACCTGGAAATTTTCAAAAGAACCCCAAAACACAAACCATTTCATCCTTGTACTTTCATCCTCATACCCACTACTTGAGTGCAATAGACAAAAGTGAGAGTGGAATACCATTCCATCATTTGGAACACCCATCACCAAACTAAAATTGGTTGCCACAATTTAAGACCCAAACAAAAACGACTAAAAGATCAACTTCCAAGTGAAATGTCATGTGATTGTCTGTACTTTGTGGGTTTAGGGTTTTATGAGGTGGGGAGGTTTTGGTAAGAAAGCGAAAGGGGAAAAACTTACAAACAAGTTTAGGGTTTAGGGTTTTACAAGGTGGGGAGGTTTTGGTAGCAAAGCGAAAGGGAAAAAACTTACAAACAAGTTTAGGGTTTAAGTTTTACAAGGTGGGGGGGTTTTGGTAGCAAAGCGAAAGAGAAAAAACTTACAAACAAGTTTAGGGTTTAGGGTTTTACAATGTGGGGGGGTTTTGGTAGCAAAGTGAAAGGGAAAGACCTAACAAACAAGTTTAGGGTTTAGGGTTTTACAACATGGGGAGGTTTTGGCAGCAAAGCAAGAGGGAATTTTTTAAAAACTAGTCTAGAGTAGAGCGTTTTACAAGGTGGGGAGATTTTGGTAGCAAAGCAAAAGGGCAAAAACTTACAAACAAGTTTAGGGTTTTCGAGGGTGGGCAGGTTTTTGTAGCAAAGTAAAAGGGGGGAAAAACTTACAAATAAAAGTGATTGAAGACTTGATGGAATACCCTGCATGTTCATCTGCCCAACCCAATTCCCCACTTGCATTCTTTCACTCTTTGAAAAAAGAGAGTAACTATTTCTGGGTATGGTATCATGTACTGGATCAAACCATATACTATTAGGAAACAGATTTTCTCTCTCCCCATTGAAAAGGAATTACATTTGGTGAATATCAGTGTGGTTTTTTTCCCCCCCTGGAGAATCATTTTTCAAACTAGCAAAAATGAAGTTTGTTATTGATATGTTGGTTACCAAGTTTTCAAATTTTTTTGCTGGATTCTACATTGAATTCTAGGAAGGTAGCCAAAAATATAGAAGGATGCTAGAATATTTTTTACTTTCATATTTTCTTATAGCCAAATTGGGATAAATCATCTTTATGGATGGACACTAGTCATACTTAGCTACATCAAAAAATTGAGAAAAAATATTAAAAATAACTATTGGTGATTCTTTAAAAGAAAAGCATGTGGTTGATTGCAAGACTGCATATATTTATATATACCTAAACCCTAAACCCTATATATATGTGTGTGTGTGTTACAGAGTCACAGATGGAGCACTCACAAATTGGATTGCACTATAAATTCGATGATATTCCTTGGAGACCGTGATTTCAATCAGACCTGATTTTGATGGAACCTCCCAACTATCTCTCGCTTGGGCCAATACCGCAACCACATACTTAAGTGTGTAGTCCAATACACTTCCTGTCTGAAGATTATTCATGTACAGGATATCTACACATACACACAACCCATCACAGCTTCAAGTGAGTTACATAGAACATGCAACCTTAAACCTTAAAACTTTTAAACTTTAAACCCTAAACCTTAAACCCTGAAAAGTAGGCCAAATCAAACGAAACCCATGACAGAAAATCAGAGATAAAATTTTGGGGAAGGAGAGAGAGAGCATGAATTAGAGTTGCATTCAAAAAATGGGTTTTAAGAAAATTTACTTTACCTACAACTTCCGCTTGTTTGGACATGGAGAGGAAGGAATTGGCATTGAGAGTAGAGGCAGGGTTTGCTAGAATCTCATTAGTTGCTTCCTTAAATAAGCTCACGAGGGGACTGTAATTGTCGTCACAAAGAAGCTGCTGCAATTGGCCTGCCTTATTTGGAACAACGCCCAACCACGGAACCACTTGCATGAAATGCACAGTTTCCGTCTCCCTCTGCCCCAATTTTAATTGTGTTTTTTTTTCAATCCACCATACAAAATAAAATGCCCTTGATTAAAATCTTGATCATCACATCCCTAATTTTTTTTCCCAAATATATTCAGCTTAATTCATCAATTTTTTCTGCACTCCTTCATCAGTGGCCATGTATGCAACATTTCTACAAATTTTCAGTTTACAAAAATCATGTTTGCATAATCAACTTCTCCTCTCTCTCTCTCTCTCTCTCTCTCTCTAATGTTTTGATAATGGTTCTTTTGGTCCTTTTTGAATGGCATGGAATTTTACCAAGCTAGTGGTGTTGCTAGGATTAGGTCAATAGGATTAACAAAAGAAATAGGTGCCAATGCTCTTAGGAAGGGGTATTAGCCCAGGTAAAAAATGGTGACAAAATAGAAATTTTCTCACATGTGGCCAATGAGAAGCTTCCACATGCACCCAAGAGGGCCCAGTTTTTTTTTGGTTTTTGTTTTTCTTTTGGTGGAGGGGATAGGGGTCCATAGTGCATCCATCTCTTTTAGCGCACCCCAACTACTAATTAATACAACTATTAACAATAGGTACCCACAAAATAAAGAGATACTAGTATGGAAGTAGTCTTACCATTGCTGTGTCCAATAGGCTCATCCAAAAAATCACGCTGCCAATCTCCTTGAGCCCTTGAAGCATTTGTTGCCTACCATCGAAATTGGTTGCCCATTGTAGCTGCTCCATAAAATGCTTCAAGGTTCCTAAAGGTGGGAGGGAAAAAAAAAACCAAAAAAAAAAACCATTTTTTTAGTTTTGGGAGAAAGAAAAAAGGAGCAACTTTAAATAACAATGCAAAACCCTATCATTGCTAAATTTCATTAAAGTTTCTTGCAAGGGGATTATTATTAAAGCCCAATAAAAATCTCAATTTTTAAAACCAACTTCATTCAACAATGCAAAGCCCATTCATTGCACAATCTAATTAAGCTTGCAAGGGGGATTAAAACCCAACGAAATATGAAAATTTGAGAAAAAATAAAATCAATTGGCAATGCAAAATCTATTTATTTGCAAATTTCATGACGCTTGCAAGGAGATTAAAATCCCAAGAAAAATCTGGATTTTATTTTTTTTCCTGGAATTGACTCTAAGGAAAATACTTCGAGCATCATTGCTCACACAAGAGTTGGATGAGAGAAATTTCAAGCACCTTCAACACCCTGACCATGAGGGGGAATCGTTATGGCCTTAGGCATCAACTCACGCAATTCCTCAACTCCCGTCTCCAAACCCACCACCTGTTATTATTTCATTGTCATTTACAATCAGATGTAATTAAAAAGGGAAAATTCAATTCATTTAATTTATGGTTGCATTTAAAAATTAATTATATTATTCTAACACCATGTTGAACGTGTAATTCTAATATGTATTTTCTTTTTAACCCCCCCCCAAAAAAAAGCATAAACAAAAGAAGCATATCCAAGGATTTAGGGTTTAGGGTTTAAAAAAAGTGGTCTATAATCCATCCAAGGTTCAAACCTTTTGTGAGAGGTAATCAAGGAGGGCACGAACAAGCCACGGTAGTGACCGGGGGCCAACCAATTTCAACACGGCAAACATATGTGGTAGACCAAAGAACTTGCTATGCAGGTCTGTGAAGCTTCCGTGCGCCCGATTTAAATCCTGCATGAAACAATTGATATACAAGGTAATATGGTTTTTTAGAAAATTAAATGCTCCCCCCCCCCCCCCCCCCCCCCCCCCCCCACCACAACAAGATAGAGCCAAGAAACTGGACTCGGAAAGCACTCAGCACCAGGCATTGCATTTTGTGAAATCGCCCTCCGAGTGGTTGGCTATTGCACATAGCCAGCTCTCCCACTAGTATGGCAATTTATTTTTTTTAATGTTATTTTTGCCACTAGTATGGAAATTATTATTATTATAAAATGTAATTTTTGCCACTAGTTTGGCAATTTATCAAATCTAACATTTCTTGGGTTTAATATGGCATTTAGGGTTTAGGGTTAAATATGGGATTTAGGGTTTCCCATGGTACCAGTTTGGATGCCCATGGCCAAGTCTAGTGTATCAAATATCACAATTTGGCTACGATAAAAAAATTATAAACAGGGCGGTGTGCTTCAATAAAGGGCCCATCAACACACCAAATGGAAAAACTAGCCTATGGAAAACGGCCAAAAAAGAACTTGTGGCAATTGGACACGTGGCAATTCCTTTTCTGCTCGGTACAACTGATCGTGGAAACGCGGCTTGTCACCGCCGGATATTTTATCCAACCACGTTTGACTTACGATTTTTTAAAAAAAAGCCTTTTCCCACTGTCTGCAGCAGAGCTGAGGTGTTGGACTTTTTGTCTTTGTCCTCTGGGTTGAAACTTGGAAACCCGTCAGGGTTCTGGTTTTTCCAACTGTGTGATATAGCCACAATGATGATAGTCATCCAAAAGAGGAATTAGCCAAATTTGGCTATTGGGTCATTAGATCATAGTAGAAAATTTTAAGAATCTTTATATATTTATGGCGAAATTTAGAGAAAAAGTTTCTTGGTGACTTCTTGGTGGCATTTTTTAACAAAATTGTAAAATCCTTGGGACGAGGGATTTTTATTTTATTTTATTTTATTTTTAAAAAAATTTTGGCAAGTGGTGAAAATTTGCCCCAAAAAGAAGGGCTAGCGAGTGATGGTAATCTAAACCCCCAATTTTTTAAAAAAAAGTTTGGTCTTTTTTAAAAACTTGGTGCACATCGTTCATTTTATACCCAAATGTATTTTTTGGGGGAAGGTTTTTCTAGGCCGTAATCTCAATCTCGGGGTGGCTTTTTATTTGACCCATCTCACAAGGGATCGTGTACCATTGTGAACCCACCTACCCCTATGTTACGGCCGTTTGTCAACAATTTTTCAGATTCCATGGGCAAGTTTTTCAAAACCATGAAAATCAAATTCAATCATAACTTATAAATAAATGACCCCGTGAAGGAAGTGTCAAACATAGGTAGGTTACGTTTGCCTTTTGTCAAAAGAAAAGTCTAACTTCTTCGCAAACTCTCAAATTTCCGGACCAAGTTCCTTCCTGCAAAATGGCAATGGCAATAACCATTGCCGACCAATAATGGGGGGCGCCCTCATTCACCGAACTTTCTTGGTGGAGGCCCTCCCTCCGTCCAAGTAATGAATAACCGTGTGATATGTCGTTCTATGTGATTATGCATTTGTCTACAGGAAGGGTTTGCGAACGGGCACATTCATGCCTTCCATAGTCACGATTCCGTCAAGTATGTTGCCATCAAAGTAGTTTTTTAATATTTTAAAATACTATGACGGACATGGAAAACAAGCTCGACAACCTTAAGCCTCAAACATCACACCTTTCAAACAGTTTTTTTTTTCGGTCTTTTTTTTTTTTCGCAGTGCTGAATTTTTTTGGAATTAAGAAATATATATAGCCAAAAATAGCCAGAAATTTTCTTTAAAATCTCCAAATTTCTATACATGTTTCATGTACATAGCCAAAACTATAAAAGGATTTTCAAATTTTTTCCTTTCATATTTTTTAATAGGCAAATGATGTTGCCTTAGGGCGACCTACTTGGAACCAAATGTAGAAATCTGGCCATTTTTTGGCTTTTTTTTCCTCCAAAAGAATCATTGAATTTGTGACAAATTTTCAATTTATTTTTGCAAAAGTGAAAAAAATTGCACCAAAAAAAAAGGGGGGCTGGTTCCACATCTATTAATCTTAATGGCATCAATCACAACGTACCTTGTGTTGTCGGCCTAAGTGTGAACTAATTCATCATTTTATTTTTTCCTTCCAAAATCATTTTTTGTCATTTAATTAAATTTTCAATGACAAAAATACTCAAATTTCAATATCTCACACACTTACTTTATGTTCCTTATTTATATACTAAGGAAGGTAGTGTGTTTGTTGGCTCTCCACTTAAGGGGAGAGATTATGCAATGACATGAAAAAAAAATTCTTTTTATCCTTTTATTTATTTTATTTTATTGATCCATTCTTCTTGTCCTTTTATTTTATTTTTTTAATTTATTTTTCTGATCCATTCTTAAGGTAAAGTCTAGAGACATTACACAACCAGATGCTTGTTTTGTTTCTTGTATTGAGATCTCCCAAACCACATTCTCCCAAGCAAAATTAAAAACACAAAAACGAAAGGCAACACTAAAAATCTTTCTTGGTACAGTAATTCGTGCTTGGTCTGGGGACTTGGGTTCTGGATCTGGAGTGGGAATCTACCCTAAAATTTGGACTTCTACCCCCCCCCCCCCCCCCCCCC
>Ga0116231_10003367_pt1 | contig 33289 bp, 22 predicted proteins | sample S1TSphgellanicum_2_FD_89695 | JGI IMG/M metagenome (GOLD analysis project Ga0116231, IMG submission 89695) | Host-associated microbial communities from peat moss isolated from Minnesota, USA - S1T2_Fd - Sphagnum magellanicum MG | ecosystem: Host-associated > Plants > Peat moss > Unclassified... | reverse complement strand
TTCTTAACTAAAAATATATCATTTTTATACTTAATATGTGAACTCTTGTTTTTTCAAAAAATGAGCCACCTTAAAGTACATGCACCCTAGTGCAAACCTCATTTTCTTAACCAAAAATATATCATTTTTATACTTAATCTGTGAACTCTTGTTTTTTCAAAAAATGAGCCACCTTAAAGTACATGCACCCTAGTGCAAACCTCATTTTTTAAACTAAAAATATATCATTTTTATACTTAATCTTGAACAACTTCCAAAAGGGTTGGATCTTTACAAAATATTGGTGAGTAATTTATGCCCGTTGTTAACATTTGTGGTGCAGTTGGTGAACTAGTGGGGAAAAACCCTTTGATATATGTAGAATACTTAACAAGAGATAATCATCTTTATTTAAATTTCAAATTATCATGATTAAATGTGCATTGATGCATGGTTAAGAAAAAGCATATTAGAATAATATGAAAATAACACTTCAAAGTTTGTGCAATATACACATAACTATGTGTCATGTTCTTGAAAAGGTCTTGTGTCAATGTTACATAATTCCATTAATTTCATAACATTCTTTTGTCATTTAAAAATGGGCCATCAACCTAGATAATCAAATTGAATTTGCTACAAATCAAGTAATCCAAATAAAATTCATACATCAATTTTCCTTCCATTTCATTCATCTTTGCACCAAATGTGGTATAGTCATTACAAATTGGCCAACTTGACATAAACAATATTAAACCTAATATATATTAGGAATTCCCATGTCGATTAGGTATACAATGGTGTATCAAAATTATGTAATCCATATGTACATTGGTTGTAACATGGCACATCAAATAATGGAATGAATGAGAAAAAAAGAATTTTTTGTCATCATATTTACAATGTTACAAAAGAAACAAGGCAAACTTGGATAAGTGTTGATGGCCATCCAAAGGTTATGTTCTTAATGATGTCATTTTATGCATTAGATAAGTTCAATATACACAAATGGTAATTTGGATGAGGATTTCATGGGCTTCACAAGCTTCATTTGGATCAATGTGGAGTTGTGATGATTTTGTAAAATTTTCATTGATGAAAACACTAATGTGCACACCCATGAGCATGAAAATGGGGTTAGGATAAACAATTAAAGAAGGATGTATATATTATACTTGTTTGCTTCCCTAGTATTGGAAATGTAATTAAAAACAAGAGAGGGATTTAGAGGAAAAAGGTCAACAACTTAGGATTTAAAAAGAGGATAAGATTTTTAGGTCTATGAATTCAAAACTCATTGAATACTTACATTTTAATAGCGTCTTCAATGTTTATAGATAACTTAAGTGTTCATGTCTTACAATATTATTATAAATATGCTTTAACAAACAATGAAACTTGTTAGAAGTTCCTATATTTATGCCAACTTCATTTAATAATTTGTTATAAAAGAGGAGGGTGTCAAGTTTCAACCAAAACATATCAAGAAAGATCCTCCAATTGAGCTCAAGTACATAGAATTGATATTTGAATGAGTTCCATTTCAAGCTATGTGTTAATGGTTTAAAATATCAATATGTTACATGGAAAAAGTAATAATAAATGGGTTATTTGGCACACTAAATGCTTGTTAATTGGTATCAATAATAGAATCCTTAATCCTAACAACATTGGAAATCCTATAAACATGGGGCATGCTTTTATTACAATAATGATATGGGTTTATGATTACATAGGTATAAAATTATGTTTGTAGTTGAATGTGACACACATGATTACTCAATTTCATTTAAAAATTCATAGATTTTATCATAACATTTACAATTATATCCTTATGAATGGCAATTTTCATTGCATAAGATTTTTATAAAAGAACAGTTCAATTTTATTTGCTTATCATTCAATTAATGTCATTATGTTAAAATTGGGATATTATTATTTTGAAATTCATACATGGAATCTACCATCCACATGGATGTAATTTCATATTCCATGGCCAAAGCCATGAATTTGATTTAATATTTTAAAACTATTCAATTTTAAATAATAATCACATGGGTCAAAAATATAAATTATCATAGGATGCAAATGAACTTTCAACTTCATAGATCAAACCAAGTCTTTAGGCAATTTAGCACATGTTCAATTTGTGACAAGTAATGTCAACCCATGATTATATTTACATCTATATTTCAAATAACTTGCATACCCAAAAGTTGAAATATGTTTCAATTTCCATGCAACAATCAAAAAAAGGAAAAAAAAATCGTAAAGAAAACATTTCAAAGATCATTGTACTAAAATTAACATTATTTATTTTTAAAATATTTTTACTCAAAAAAAATTCTACTTGGGTGATAAATGGAAATTTAATGTCTTTAAATTTGAAGGTATTATTATTCTATCATAAATCATTTCATATTTGCAAAAAAAATAATTAAAAAATATTAATGAATTCAATTTCAAGTGTAAAGACATTAAACATTAATTTAAAATATTCACTTGGTGAACATAGAGAAAATCACTATTGCATTTAAGAGTCCAATTTCCCCATCTTTTCCTAGTTAAAACTCTTTGTTTAGCTAGAATTTTAAGTATCAAATGTGGTTGAGAATCAAGGTGATTTGGTGAAATGTTTTAAGACCTTGTCTTTGGATTCACTTTAAATATGTTACAAGATATAAAGGCTTTAGTTTAATTTTGTATTAACATGTTATAATTCTTTTTACTTTTAGCAAGGTGAAGGGGCTAGATCCAACTAAGAGTTGCATGGGGGTTTAAGAAACATGTTATGAAACTATGAAGTCCTTATGAAACATGAAATCTTACCATTTGGCTATGAACTTAACATTGCAAAACAAAATGAAGTTGCAAAAAAAGTTTCACGCAATAAACTTTTAATCTAGGCTTCATTTCAACAATAAAGTCTTTACATAATCTATTAACTTGAGCTTCATGTTGCTTTGCACTATTAATGATGACCAATTGACATAAGGTCAAAATACGAATATATTTAAAAGCTAATTAAATAAAATATTAAAAAGATAATTAATTTTTAGACAATAGTAATCCATAATCCTATATATTTTCCATGAAATCACTTCCACTTCCATTAATTCTAAAATATGATATTTAGTTTTCACCTACTCAAACATTAATATATTTAACATCCATGATGTCATTTTGGGCACTTTCGTTGCATCAAAAGATTTTCTTTTGGGCTTTTCCAACATCCCCCAATGTCTTTCCTACCATGCTTCCCACTAACCCTTGGTTCAAAAACCTTAGTGCCCACAATGTTCCTTAATATGTACTTATTAATGTCCTTTGACATTGCATCCAATGCCTTCAATAGTCAACATCTTGGTACCCCCTATTGCTCCAAAAAAAACATCATGTCCAACTTAGCACCACTAGTGTTTTGCAAAGTGTCTTTTTGACATCCTTACTATTGCTTGTTGTTATTTTGTCATTCCTTGTTGACACTCTTGTCATTTTGTTGTTCTCCATCTTTTGTCATCATTGTTTGGGTGTGTTTTTGTTGTTGAACAAGTTTAGGTCATTCCAAACTAAAACACCACATCAATCTGAATTTTGAATAAGGATGTTTGGATTTGGGAAAGTTTGCTAGGTTAGCATCACATCTTGTGATGTCTTTTTAAAATCCTGGCTTAGCAACAATCATAATGATTTAAAGGTCAAATTTTTTAAAAAGAAAAGTGTCAAGTTTGCACTAATTCTAAAAGAGACCAAAGTTGAAAGGGAAAATATACACTATTAATTTGAAAAAAAGAAGTAATTCAAAATGAATTTTTTTATTATTCTTTTCAAAGAATAGGTGGTTAGAAAAGGTAAAATGAAATGTCCACCCCTAAGTCATGTGTGAAGGTGATATTAAAGATTATTAGATGCCACTTCCCGTCAAATATTGACAAAGTATGTTATACACAATGGCCTTACCATCAATTTAATATCAACAATTTATGATAAATTGGTCATAGCTAGGGGAATTTTTTAAAAATCCATTTTAATGTACATCATGTTGTTGTAAAAGAAAAAAATTCATGATTTTTATTTTTCATTTTTTTACATTACAGTAGTTATGAGGAACCCCAAAGGGATCTCACATTAAATGATGACATGTTCTAGGAACCTATTTAAACATTTAAAATTTTGTTACCAAACCAAAACCAATAGGGAAATGTCACAACATGATTTTTAACTTTTTGCAAATCTAATGACTTTTTTGTCCCAAAAAAAAAAGTGATCAAATATTCCTTTTTCATATTTACTTTTCACATTTATGCAAAATTTCAAACCAAGAAAAAGAGACTCATCATGACATGTGTATTTGAATGTTTCCAATCACATTATCACATTTAAAAAGAATTACATGAATTTTTGCGTATGATGGGTGCCATAATCATTTTTGGAGAAATTATTTTCATGTTTTGTTTTGTTATTATAGATTGGTGACAAAGTCAGTTGGGCTGGGTGCACATTTGAGGAGGTCACAGAGAAAACAAAATGTCAAAAGATGAGAGTGGTTTATCTGTAATAGAGATAATGTGTGGCGATTCCATGCAACTCAACCTCCTTGACAAGGCAAAAGATGATAACATATATTGATGACTGTTTTCCCTAGAAAACATGATGATGGAAGCAAGCAAGTACTTGAGCATTGGTAAATGCAAAATAATGGGAAGTCAGAAAGCTGTAGTTCTCAAACCGATTCCAAAAGCTCAGCAATTGCAATGTTAATTGGGTTTCCTTAGGTTAAGTGTACAGTTCTTTTTGTCAACATTGCTTCTTCAATGTCACCCCAGACCTTGGTCACATACTGTCTGCACCTGATTGTATTGCAGTTATCATCTTAACTCAAAGAAGGTGTTTGAAACATGACAACTCCAGACCAAACATCATACAAACAAAAAATCATGGGAGGAAAAGAAAAGAAAGGATGAAGATTGGGATTTTGTATAAGCATGGAAACACTATGTTGTGTATCTTGAGCTATCACAACAGATAACATTGTAAACAGGTTTGAACTTGTCATACCAAAGAGCTCAAATGTACTTGGGTTAACCAACAAGATATAAGGTAGATAACTTTATTGACTCTTGGTATCTTTAGACAGTTTAATCAGATCTCCAGAGAACTTCACAAAAGTTCAAGTACAGCAGCACACATAACAGCAACTCTGAACTCTCAAACCTCGTTATGGACTTCTTTGCACCTCCATTACAACGATCAGTGCCTAGGTTGTCAGGCATAGCTGCTGGCCAAATTTTCAGGAGGCTGCCTGGAACCCAATAACACCTGCATAAACATGTTCCACATTATCATAACAATCAACAACTGCATTGACTGCAGTGGTCATGAACCAATTAAACATACATATGAAATTGGAGAGAAGTCTCCACATTAAAGGTAACATGACCATGACCTAATTCAAACAAGACAATTGTAGAACTCCTCAGATCTATCTGTGCATGCCCCTATCCACCAAATGTTCCAAAGCTAGGTTAGTGATAAGCAATTTCTTCTTAAAATCTAGAACAACTTCCAAACTAACAAGCACAAATTCACAGCCTTACCACAAGCCAGTCTACCACCCGCATTCCCAGTGCTCTTGCTCAATTCATGGCCACCTGGAACATAAAATCACACACAATCTCCTGTCAGAGTGCAATAAATCAACTGTCAACATTCACACCTGTGCATAGTGTGATACTAACCAGCACAGAAGAATATCTACCCACTATATCAGCAGATTTACCAACATGTCTCATGTATCTGTCATAGTATCTAAACTAATGCAGGTCAACAAATGGAAGCCAATCTGCAAGGCAGACAATTCTAGCAGTTATGCACCGTCACTCAATAAAAAGTGAAAAAAAGAAAGAAGATGAGCCCCTTCATATGAATCGATTGTAGCAGATTTATTGATTCAAGGAAATCACCACCACAAACACACCACACATGAAGCATGGAGCATACCTTTGCCAAGATCATCAGGGTCAGCATGAACCACCACAGCCCGACCAATGATTGAGTTTGCTCCACTCAAGGGAATCTGGTCAACAATTCCAAAACAAACAGGGATATCAACTCCTAATGATCATACCCATTGCATCCACTGTCATGTTTTCCAAGGTCTATGAGTACTTAGTCGACATCACAAATCAATATTTTCATAACCTCTCTTGAATGCACCAGTCAATGGAATGCAACCCACTCTTGGCAAATGGCACCATTATGGTTTGAGCACTGAGAACAGTCGCTATAGAAACATTTGCAAGCCACAAGGAGGTAAGGGAAATCCAGAAGGCATTAGAACTGTGCCTGAATGTCCTTCACAGAAATCTCTGCAACACCTGCATGAAAACATCACAAACCATGGATTGTCAGTAATTGTAATCTACAAGCACAATTACACTCACATGCTGACAATGTTGGTGACTTCCCCATCCCAGCATCTGGGGTAGGCAAACTAGTGAACATATCTTACCATCCTCTCCAGCTGTAACATTGCCTAGATCACCAGCATGACGGATTGTATCCTCAGGAGCCCCATGCTCCGCATTGTTAGGGTTGAAGTGAGGACCTGCCCACATAATGCACACTGAGCAATTCAAGGATGGAAAGAGAGGATATAAATCCTTTAAAACTCTTTTTGGCCAAAAGAGAACTACAGAATTATACCCATTTTTGTTATTATTGTCTTTCTCACTGGAAGGAGAAAAACGTTGTAGCAAGTTCATACCAGTGGACAAGCAGCCATTGGTAGTGTCACCTAGTGCATGAACATGAAAGCCATGCTTGCCTGGCTTCAGTCCTTCAACCTTTCCTGTCACAGATGTATGGCCTATAAAGTGCAACACCATCAACAACAAAGAAGTCAGATCTTGATTTGCTTATAAAAGTCTCTGCTGCCAAACAACTGTCAGATTGCAAGATCCCAAGTTTACTTTCTTTAGAGTATCTCAAGCAGTGCTCAATATGCAACCCTGCAAAATATTTCTCACATCCAATTTTAAGATGTACCTCTTTCCAACCCAACCCATAAAACTAAAGCATGGACAGCAGATAGGTGGGAGATTACTAATCGCAAAGCACCTGGACCAATTGTTCTGATTGGCCAACATATCATAAAAATGATCCCTGCTCATAATGATTGGCCAATCAGAAACAGAGAGCAGCAGTCAGATCATATTTATTACACTCTTCTTTAGCAGGTGTTTGGCTTTGCTGTGCCTTTTACCAGCCTCAGCAAACTGTGCAAAAATGTTGGCCAAAACCATTCTTCTGAGCCAAGTAGGCATGTTTTGACTTCTCTTCATCCAATTTTAATTTGCAAGGTCACATACATACTGAGCATCAGTGTAATTGCTCTTAGTACAGCATTTAACAGTTTCTCTGCCGTTGTTTCTGGTTATTGACAGCCACACCGAGAGCCACAAACTTTGGCCAGTTCCAAAAATGCTCAATTCAAACTCTTCTTCTTCTTCCAAATGGCAATTTGCCGCACTAAGGATCGAAAACCATGTGCGGCAACATCCTATTCCATTCCCCCTTGGCCTCATCATGAGGCATACATCGGAAATTATGGCGGCAATCACAAGAAAAGCCAAGCGATCGGATAAACAAAAAACCAGCAAAACATCTGAACTTCAAAATGCCTGAAGAAACGTCCACTGAAATTCACCCTATCCAGACTGACACCAAAGAAGGACTCCCAAACAAGAGAAGAAGAAGAAACCTCAAATCATTGGCAATCTCTCGCGAAATCCACAACGACGACTCTATCAACGAACTTAATTACAGACTCACAATGATACATACAATCCATCACCCCGTTGACATTAAGAAACAAGGCGAAAAACTCGTCGAAAGTTTCAAAATCCCGGAAAGAAACCAAAACTGATATACATCTCCCACAGAAAGAAAGGCCATTTGAAAACCTTTCCTCCAAATAGGGAGTAAACAGAAAAGCGGTTAGTCACGACAAGGCAAGAAAGAAAACAAAAGAAAACAAGAGCTAGAAGGGAAAAACCATAACCTTCGCCCTCTTGCTGGAAGTGGACGACTCCGCTCACACCTGCGGCTCCTACCAAAACTGCCACAGCCTTTAGCGGCGCCATTGCAACCAGCTGCTTGATCGCACACACCTGTGCGCGCTCGCTCGCTCTCACGCAAGCAGAAGAAACAAAACGACGAAGAGAGAAAAGCAAGCGAGCAAGCGAGCACGGATTTGTTTTTCCCACAACAATCGGAACAAAGCAATGAACGAAACCAGAGTCGTCAAAGAGCGCAAGAAATAGCGCGCGAAGGATCCACAGGTTGTGACCGGATACATGCTCTGGTGACTTGGGAGAGCCACGTGTCAAAGTGAAGGTGCGAATCAAGAAAAAAAAATGTATAGGGGGAAGAGCCAGGGTTTCTTTTAACGATTTCGTGATATAGCCAAAATGGCGATCATCCAGAAAACAATTTAGCCAAATTTGGTTACATAATATATTCGAAAGTAGGAAAAAAAAATTTTAAATCGTTCTTGGCTACCTTCTGAGACTTGTCATAAAACTCCAGCGATTAGGAATTTTTTGATTAAAAACTCGCAAATTTGGGTAATTTTTCCAATGAAAAATCCTTTGTATAGATCCAAATCATATTTTTCAGGTCGAAATTTGGCGAAATTTCGCAAGCAAAAGAAACACTGGGTAGGGCTGCTGCTCCCTAAGGCCTCTCCTAATTTGAGGGTACTAGCCTCCTGTAAGTCCGAAAATTAGGGGAGGCCTGTTGGAGTAGGCCTTCCCAAGTGTGAAGCATGGAAGAGTTTTTATTGAAGTGGTGGAAGGTCTGCATCAGTTTTTTTTTAAAAAAATAAAAAAATCTATTTTACTTTTTTATTTTAATTTTTTAAAAATTTGTACAGAAAGATAGAACAAAACCTGAATTTTTGGTGATTTTTAGGTTTTTTTCATCATTTTTCGAAATAAAAAATAATTTAGCCAGATTTAGACCTAGGCGTTTCCTATGTCGTCACTTGTGACAGCATTTTTGTAAAAATGTTCTAGCCGACGTAGGACAACCGTCATTTAATGCTAATTAACAATGGGGATCCTTGCTGGTGTACGCAAGTAATTTGAAAATAAAACCTTGGTCGGCATTTGATTAGTGTAAGGATTAATCCTGTGGGCGCGAATACCAGGTATGCTTAAATGCGATTGGAACAGACACTTAATAAAAAAAACCAATGTTGGGTAATTTTTCCTTTTTTTTTCCTGACAATTAAAGCTCACTTTCGAACTATTTTTTGCCAGTTGTAGAGAATCAGCTGATTTATCTAACAATTTTAGTCAATACTAGTTTGCGCTCAGTTGTCGTTTCAACAGGGTTTGATCCCATGACCATCTAGTGAAGGATTCATGACTTTCATCACTAGGCTCTGCTCCCATGTATAGATAGAAAGGTATGAACCCTTTGATTTTAGAAAGACACATGTGTCCATGTTTTTAAATTCTAAATAAAAGCGTGATGTGATATCTTAAAAGTAAAAGTATAGCATAATGATGAATGAACCTTTTGATCTCAAGAAGGTTTTTGAGTTTGAATTTTCTCATTTTGGTCTATGCCTAAATTTTCAACTTAGAAAAACTTTTATCCCTAATGAGGTGAGAATTGGATCCTAAAGAATTGGACCTAATGGTCCATCCTGTAATCAACCCCCATCATAAAAAATGGGGCCATATGATACCTTGGGTGATTCTCAAGATTTGATTCTCACATAAACTAGAATCACTAATTCTCATTGAAAGTACCAATTTATAATTGGCCCTGTTCATGAGAATTCCCCAAAACTAATGGTGCATTCACACTTGATCAACGGAAGGGTGCTTCAATTGACAAACAAATCTTTTGTGTGGGGGAGGCGCCTCAAAATACAAAGCGAAAAACTTTGGAGTGTTGTACACATAGGGTAAGGCCCTAGGATGAGAGTATTACCAAAAGATAGGCCGTGTGAAGCTACAATTGACAGGGGCCCACTTCTTGTAATGCCCTTGGTCAAGGGCCTTGTCCAAGGTAAAAGATCTTGCCACAAATTTTAGATAGACCAGATGATCCACTAAAAATATGCAAAAAGCCAAAGATCCCTCCCCAAAATGGAGGAAACTTCCAAAAACAGAAGGACCCTCTGCCCAGAAACAAAAATTTGTGGACAGAAAATGCCGTTTTAGAATGTGAACTCTCATAGAACTAGAAACTTTTTGGCACGTACAAAATTTTGACTGTGACCTATGTTGGTGTGACGGAGAACCTCTGTTTGAGTGCCTTAGGTGAAACAGGAACCTCAATTAGCTGAGTCAAATAGGCTTCCAATGGAGGATGGGCACCAGTTCAAATTTGGCCCTACTGAAGGTGAGTTTCATAGGTATGCACCAGTGTTGGGCGTGTAAATGTAGAATATGAAGTGTGTAAGTGTAAAAAAATATATATTTATACAATTTTATGAAATCTGATAAAACAATATAAATGTAATTATATATATTTTACATGGCTATGTAAACAATGTAAATATTAAAAAATGCAAAAAAATATGATTTTTTACATGAGGAGGGGAGGTTTTGGATGATAAGCCAGCTAAATGGTCCATTGCAAAAAAAAACCTATCAAAATATACACCCACAACGAATTCATATGACTTTGCAAGAAGGTATGGTCATTAAAGGTATAATAAAACTATAAAGTAAGGAAAACAACACTTGAACCCTCAGTTTGATCATAAATAGGGTGAAATTCAAATAAATAAAAACCTACCCAAAAAAAAAAAACAAACATTAGCATTCAAGGGTGGGGGGACCTCAGTTTTTGTGGTGAACTGAGTTTCACCCTGTCTTTCCTTTTTCTTTAACGCCTTCACTGTTGCTGCATATATTTTCACTGCTCCTTCTTGTAGACCTACTATAATTAGTCTTGAACCTTGTGCATTAAATGCTGCTTTTCAGCATTTCATTCCCAGATCTAATGAAAATTTCTTACTTTATGGATACCCATGAAAGAAGGGTTTGGGGTGAAAGGAGGCCCAAAGACAGGGTGACTTTAGAAATAATTTTAGTATTTACACTTACATGTCTCAAAACATTTACAAATGGTTGTGTAAGTGTATTTGACACATATTTATACTGACCTTGTGTAAGTGTTAATATATATATATATATATATATACAATGCAACAGGATAAGTGTAAAAATTTTGGATGTGTAAGTGTAAATCACACTTACATGAGATTTACATGCCGTATATATGACTATTCACACTTACACACACAACACTGGTATGCACAAGTTAAGAGGGAATGACCTGCTCCCCCAAGGCCTTCCCTAAATTTGAAGGTTAGAGAGCACATAGGGTATGCCCTCAAATTAAAGGAGGTTCACAGTAGTAGCAAGTGCTTCCTAACCAAAAATACAGAATTTCTTTTTCCTGTTTGTCTGCATGCAAACTAATGGTAGAAGGTCTCTCCAATTGAGTAAAGTATTGTCCATGCACTGAGTTGCTTTCAAATATGAAGAGGAAAACCATGCTGTACTTTGCTTTGTGATGATTGAGAGAAAAAGAAAAAGGACACTGTACATAAAAAAAGGCTGGGGATGGGAAGCCATCCCCAAAAAATACAAGGCAAATAAAAGCAAAGGAACACATGTCATAAAAGTACCTAGCAACAAGGACCCCACTAATACACTAATAAAATAGAAGACTATAAATTAAAACAGCATTGTTTATCACAAATTGGTTAGTAGAAGATCCATTGGCTACAATGTGTGGAATAGATGAGGAATGCATTTCAAGTGCAGCAACACATTGAAGAATCATAATGGATTGCACATGTTGGAAGGCTATGGGCACACGTTGTTGAAAATTAGAAATAAGCACCATGGGAACTAAAGAATATTGTTGATGATGGGCTATAGTGGCTTGAATACAAGAAATAAAAAAAGAGTCGAAAAGAGAATGAAAACCACCATAAGTTTTTATGGCAAAAGGAATGTAATTATCTTTTGATATGATCGTTTTTTTTCCTAAGTGACAATTATCATTACATGCGTTATTGTGAACAATGCATGTTATCCCTTATTCCAATGAGTTAGATCAACTATGATAACATTTACTAAGATTTGAAAGTTGTCTTTGGTGACAAAAATATTGATTCATCGTAAAATGTGATGAAGGAAAAGGTGGAAAACCTCTTTTTGCATGTGTGCTCCATTTTTTAAAACAATAATTTTGACGATATTCTAAAAATATTATGGGCTACAACACATTCATTCCCACGTGGGCCCTAAAACAAGTGGATACCTAAATCATTAATGGTATGTTCACATTGACAATGTGAAAGATGTGCAACTATAGGATCTGGCAAGCCAAAACAAATACATAACATTATAAAGAAGTGAGTTGAAAACAAACAAAATGTAGGTGTGGTACGATGGGTTAATAACCCATGGTTGGACTTGCACAAGATCATAAATCTATTCTTGCGATGTTTGAAGGAGCATTTATTAAAAATGTGATAATTTTTTGTTCATGTCATTAGTCCATTAAAAAAGACTATAAGTGAGGATACAACTATACTGTAAGATTTTCAAAAGGGGGACATGTGAATAGACAATCTGGGGTAGTAAAATTCGGGTATCCTATAATGTTAGTTGCAAAGGAAAGGTGCTAGTTTTGACAGGTGCATTGCATCAAGAAAAATAAAGTGCTCATCCCACTAGAAAATGAATGGTAAGTGTAAGAACAATGAAAACCCAACATCCCAAGAAGGTGAAGGAAACAAATTCAACAACCCCCCTAAAAAAAATGTAAAATAACCTGACGATGAACCAATTGACTCATAGTAATGCCAAAGGATCACGTGCCCAATAATTTTTCCAATGTAAACATGGTATGTGAATCAAATTCAATGTAATGTTGTAAAATACTTGGAGACAAAAATATGATTTGCAATAAATAATTTAGGCACTAGGCATAACAAAATGAAAACATCACAAAAGTTATTTATGGATTTAGAAACATAACACTACAAGAAAAACTATCTTTTGCGACTTGATTTATGACTAGGTTGTTAGTCATGGAAGACATCTATGATTACATGACTATGTAGTCAAATAGGACACCTAGTCATTAATGTGGTTTAATCGCAAAACAATTTATGACTACGACTTTTGTGATTGTAAAGTTATGGAGGTCATCAATGCTTGATGGGATCCATAAATTATGGCCATTGGATATAATTCAATAAATATATAATAAATATGTTCTCCACCCATCCCATGTAGACACGTGGCATGTAAACACATGGTATAAAGGCAAAAAACCCAACCTATATGTTAGGAATGTAAGCCCTAGCCTACCTATGAATGTAGGTTAACTTAACTAGCAAACTAAAATAGTTCAGCTAGTTCATTAAGTTACAAGTGTGAGGACTTGAACCTTCACCTCCACATTGAGGGAAAAAATCTTTTTTACCCACATAACCATTGCACCACATGATTTTTACATGACAAAAATTATCACCATATTATTATAAACATTTTTAAAAACCTATTTTATAACTTAGGTACCTAAGTACTTACCTAACTTGGAACCTACTTAATAACCTAGTAGGTACTTAACTTGGTAGGTAATAGGTAAGTAATATTTAAATATAATAGTAAATAGGTAGTAGGTAGGTAAGTATGTATATACTACATAATAGGTAGGTAGTAAATAGCTAGTAGGTAGGTAGCACTTAGTTAAACAACTAACATAAATAATTTATTATTGTATGTAGGCTAGTCATGTAATCTCAATGTAGTCACAAAATAGTTCTAATTTAATCATGTAGTCATAATGCAATTGCAATGTAGTCACAGATTTGAATAAAAATATATGACTAAAGACATATGACCACATGACTAGATTAGGACATAAATCGTAAATCTCTAAATCATGAAAGAAATGTTTTGGTGTTGTGTAAAGAAGTTAGTTATGATGTTCCATTATGATCTTCTTGAAACACTTTTGAGACAAAAGACTCCACAAATGGCATAAAACCCATTGGTGCACCTAGAAGGATGGCTTTTGCATGAATATAAAGGCTGAGCTTGGAGCTTTGAATTTAGAACTTAAAGTTTAATGTGATTTTAATCTAACTATATGGATGAATATGTCCATAGACAAATGATTTCATATGGATGAATGTCATTTTTGCACGGATGATTTTCATTTATGATTTTGGATTATATAAGTAAATCATTTGATGAAATTCATCCATGATTGTGGGGTAAATAAATTCAAAATGACTTATATTCATCTTCATTTGTTGTCCAAGTATTAATATTTTCAAACTTGAATGTCATTTAATAATGATGGATAATGAAACTAAATAATTATTTTAAAAAACCCCATTGTTATTTATGATTATAGGTTGTTTGAAAAAAGTTAATTAAGGTGCCTAAAACTAAATTTTAGTTCATTTCAAAAACCTATTGTCATCAATTACATCAGGTATTTTAAAGATATTTAAAGTAGTCAAAACCCATTGTTAAATTTTTAAAAAAATGTGGCACCTTCAAAGAAGAATGAAAAAAACCTCACATTATCATCAATAACATTTAGTTAATTTGATTTTTTTAAATTTTAAAATTTTAAAATAAATAAAATAATGACCATGGGGTGGATGTTAACATAATAATAATATAATTAAAACATATTGAAAATAATGGCATCTTAAACCATAGCCATGAAATAAATTTATAATGAAATTTATATTATATTATTCAACAAGTGTTATATCATATAAAATTAGATTATGTTCCATGAAGTTCTAGTGAATCAAAATTAAGAGAAAAAAATCATTGAAAAGAATTCAATGATAAAATAAAATATTCATCCATAATGAGGATGAATGTATATATTCATTTCCATGGTTCACTTGTACAACATTCATTTTGTGGTGAATTTCTGGGGTTTATTTACACATGTATAAGGAAAAAGACATATTACCATCCTAAATTTCAACTTTAAACTTGAAGTTCAAGTTCTAAGTTCATGCGATAATTTTTCTTACACATGTAGAACATAAAAATATGTGTTAAATATAAAAAACATGGAGGAATTGATATAGACATGTTTAATCCTTATGAAACCAAACTACACATTTCATATCACGAGCATGAAAACAACCAAATCTACAAGATTTTTTAAACCAAAATGAACATAAGTAAGTTTAGTTCCAAATCCAAATCACAAAATTAAAAAAACATGAACAAGAATACAACATGTGCAAGATAAAAATCTAACAAGATTTTATTGCAAAAATGGAACTAGAATAAAACAAGGTTGTGACAAAAAAAAAACCCAAAACTGGTGTTGAACAAACTAAAAGTAATGTGGGATTTTACCTCTATTTATACCCATTGGGCACCTAGCTTGAAAAAACTTCTAAAAAAACTTCCAACCTACATGTGGCCCATGTTCACCCATGTGTGACCCATGTGCACTAAACCCACGTGTGGCCCATGTCCATCCATGTGGGAATTAATAGTGAATTATGAATTAATTAAAAATGAACTAGAAGTGAATTGAGATTTAACTATGAGTTAACTAAAAGTTAACTGGAAGTGAACTAATATATAACTAATATTTAATTGAAAATTTATTAAAAATGAAATAGAAATGAATTAAAAGATAATTACAAGTGAATTAATAATTATTTAGAAATTAATTGAAAGCTAATTAAGAGTTAATTGAAACTAAATTAGGAGTTAAGTACAAATTAATTACAAGTCATGAATGAACATTCATATGAATGAATTCCATAATGTTGGCATTTGTGACACTTCACTAGTTGAATGGAAAACTAATGCTACAAACTCCACTTGTAATTGTAAAAATGTGAGTATCACATTTGAGATTAGACCAATAATGTGTATCATTGGTGATTTAAGGAAAAACAAAACAAAAGTGGGTTGTTATAGTAAGGTGGAGAATGTGAAGATGTGTTAAGGCGAACAACTTTCCACCCAAAAGATCACCTTGTTGTGTACCAAATTCAAACAAAATAACTATGAAATCCATGTGTCAAGAAACTTATGAGAATTAATGGGGATGGACACATATAAAATCATTGGACAAATGGGAAAATTTTGATGCAAGGTATTGATAGAAAAACATAGTTCCTAAAAAATGGTTATTTGTGATATAAAATTAAAAGCATTAAGGATGTCCACATGTAGTATGATTTTTTTTTACATAAGGTATTGATAGAAAAATGCGATTCCTAAAAAATGGTTATTTGTGGTACAAAATTAAAAGCATTATGGATGTCCACCTATATTACCACCTAATTTATATGTAAATTTAACATAATGCAAACCCCATGGACCATTATTTCACATTCACCCCATGTTGCCACACCACATTAATGAGGACTAAAATGTTTCACAAATGTATGCTTTAATTAAATGGTGAGTGTGTGGGCAACCAATTGATAAGTCACTTTCAATCATAATGGGTTGGAGTCATTGATTTACTTTTCCAAAACTAATAATTATGATGTCGTAAGTAAATTCAATGCAAATTAGGGAACATGATCACGAGCAATGTGCCCACTTATTTAAAAAGAAATCAAAGCCATTCAAAAAATCATTTAAGACAAAACAATCTCATAAAAGTTCATACACCATACTTAAAGGATCGTTAGATGACATACATGGTGAACATGCCAAAGCGAAAATAAATGCTTCCTAACTTAAAGTATTTTTTATCTTTGAATGGAAATCATCAACAAAAAGAGGGAACTCAACCTTTGCTAACAAATGAAGAAGGTGAAAGGTTGATGTGGTTTCATCAAGTGGGATTGTTGAAATGCTTGTGTGCTAATGAAGGTGGAGAAGTATCTTTGAAAGACATTTCCGAAAATTTATGGGAAATTAAAGCCTAGGTTTCAATCATGGGCTCTTCATGTAATGTCTCCTAATCACCCATTATGTATCAATAGAAGTGGTTTGGAATCTCTTGGTGGCCTTTCTCACCACCTCATGGAAGGAAAAAACAAACATTAAAAAGGGAAAAACAAGGATGCATGCCAAGGTGTAATGTTGGATGGGTAAATGGCCATACAAGTTAAAGCATTGTGTAAGGCGCGTTCAACATCAACATGAAGAACATATGGAATATGGTGGTATGCTTAAGGGCATGGTAAACTCATATGGAAAACATCACTGATATCTAGGGATGTGATTTATGCCCAAGTGGAAGAGGGGAGGAAATTCAGTAATGTTGGAAGCATTGTAACCCCTATAATTAATAATTCTTTATGCATGAGAACATATTAATTAGTGAACGAATTAATCCTACTTTTATTAAATGGAGACAACCCATGTGGAACATGAAACAAAAAACACAATTATGCAAAAGGGGGGCCCACTATGAACAATAACAGGCAAGCAATAACTTGTGATTGATGCAACAAACAAAGGGTACAATGTGCTAATGTGCCATGTGAGCTACCACATGAAGGTCAAAAAACTAATTTAAAATAAGTAGATGTCATAGACATTACTTTCCCATGATGAATGAAGATAATTCATATGGATGTTCATTTATAATTCATAATTAACTCTTGATTCATTCATAGTTAACTCCTAATTCATTTTTAATTCACTTTTAGTTAGTTCTCTTAATTCACTTTTAATTAATTCCTAATTGACTCCTTATTAACTTTTAATTCATTTTTAGTTAATTCTCAATTCATTTTTAAACATATTTTTTAGTTTGAATTATATGACCATTTCTTTAGGTTTCATAGTACAATTTTAAAGTTTCATTCACATTTCAATGAGGGGTAACAATTTCATAATATATATTTTTATTAATTTCTGGATCTATTGTCACTTATCTTCATATTAATGATGACATTTATGTGGGAACAACCAAATTATGAACACCATTGAAAAATAATAGGGAAAAAAAATAGTAAAAATAGTTTAAGTAATGTTTATATTGGTTGCCATGTCAAAAATATGAAGTTATTTAAATAATTAGAGCACTCCTAGCTATGCTCAGTATATGACCATGCATAGTAAAACTCAATGAAAATAGTCCATGTATATGCCACTTTGGATTTGTTCCTGCATATTTATAGAGTTTGTTGAGGTTAATATTAATGAATACACTTCATTACTTTCTTCCACTCCCACCCATAAAACTAAAACTGGAATATAAACTAGAGTGGGATACTATTAATAACAACCTACCTTGAACAATCAAATTATGTGGTTAATTAGAAACAGGGAATAGTCAATAAATACGATTTGATTGTTTATTAGAGCGCTCTAGGGCTCCTCTCAAGCTCTAAAAGCTATGTCATAGTATAATCCTCTAGTGGATTCACTGGATTTGACTATTGTATTTCATCTATAATTTCCATTACAAGGTCACATATTGAATGTTATTGAAATGTGTTTGTGTTATATTTTGTAGCAAACTAGTGATAATGTTGTTTTTCAATATTGAATGGCCAAATTGTCGGGGCCTAGGGGACACTTTCAAATCAATTTTCTTGCTATGAATTTGATTTTCTTTTGTGAATTTGGTCCTAGACAAGTATTAATCCAAATGTAAATGTCTAACTGGTTGATCACTATTTTAAATGATCTATTTGACATTTATGGGTGGGGACAAGCAATGGAAAACATAAAATTATTTTGTTATATGTACATTTATCCTTTTTTTTGTGTGGTGGAGACATTTTAATGTTATTATTAAACCATATTCGTAATTGGTTCACAACTATGTTGAATAGTTTTTTTTTCATAATTGTTGATTCCAATTGTTGATTTTTTTTTAGTTTAAAAAATTGAGATAATTTTCAAATTAAAAAAAAAAATCTTTTCATACTATGTCCGGTGTTTTAGTTTTTTTTTTTTCATGCCCAACTAGTTTTTTCTCAATTAGTTCTTTAACTTCATTTTCACATACTAAGATTTAATTGATCATTTTTTCAAATTTTCATAGGCCAAAAATGAACCAACAAGGTTCATTATATATATATATATCACATTTCAAAAATATACAAGAATTTTTTAAAAAAATTAGTCCTTTTACAATTCATCTTGCTCAAATGAGCCTTCAAATTCATTTATTTCTTGTTCTAAATCTAATTATGTATTTATCATTTTTATCAAAATACTAGGAGCCTTATAAACCATCCTTGTAGATCATTTGGGCAATTTTTGCTCACAAAGATTAAATTTTCAAGGTATTCTGATTGTAAGCAACATCTTTTCAAATTGGTGAGAATTCCAATAATTTTTTTTTATTTTTTTCAATTTCAATTTGAAAATTTATAATCCTAAATATCAATCTAGTTATAAAGCTAATAGTTGAGAACATAATGTCACAATGAGTGCTAAAGACAACAACACAACATGAACATGAGGCAACAAAACAACACAATGAGTGCAAGGCAATAGTAGCAACATGATGAACATTGATTAACAACAACACAATGAACATAAGAAAACAACAAGAACATGATGGGTGCCTAGCAAGAACAACATGATGAATGTTAAGCATGAACAACACAACACTAGACAATAGTAAAAACACAATAAACACAAAATATGAGCAATGATGTGATGATCATGAAACAACAACAACATAATGAACACCAAACACCATCAAAAACATTAAAAAGGAAAGAACAAAAAATAAAGATACCTAAATTGTGATGGTAGCCCTACCAACAAACAACATATGATCATGCTTCCCATGCAAGAAAAGTAGCACCTTTTAACACTAAATCTAAACGCCACCTTCTAACTCTTAACCTAAACCTAAACTTTGTTTCCTAAAACTTTAACTTTAACTAACTCTAAATTCCATACTCTTAAACCCCCAAAAAATGGATTCAAGATTATTCATATAACCTACTTGAGTATCAAACATTTGAATTAAAAAAAACCTTGACTCTTAATGAATAGATATTTAAATTGACATATTTGAAAATTCAAGTATCAACCCAAGTAACACCCAAGGTTATACCCAACTAGTTCTTTGTTGGATAACTAGTTAAATATTAGATTGATTTTGAACCAATGTTTGGTATTTGCCTAACGTTGGTTCATGTGTAACTTAATAATGCCCTTGGGGGCTAGTGTGTTCTTTTTTCAAATTTGTGAAGTAAGTGGGTTGGCAATCATGCACAAAATGACTTATCCAAATTTGGCTAGAGGTCACAGGGGAAGTAAAAACATTGAAGGTTCTTCCTATAGTTTGGCATTTAGTGTGATGGTACAAGGACATATTCCACATATCTTTGTGAAATAAATAATTAAATGTGAAGATTTTATGTTTAAAAAAATTTCCCATGGGCCATAGATTTCCTATTTTCCCTCACAAAGAAATGTTTTTGAAAATTTCAACATTTTTACAAAATAATTTAATTAGTGTTGAAATTGCTAAAGGTACTACGATATTCTCTAAATATGGTGAACTGAGATTTCATTTTTCTCATAATTAGATGACTTGGGCCCATTTTTTCCAAAAAAAAAAAGACCCTTTTGCACCTTCCCTTTTTTCCTCTCAACACTTTTCAAATTTGTAAATTGTCACCTAACTTTCACCTAAGGCTTGACTCTTATATGTTAAAATATGCAACCCTAAGAGGCACATTCCCTAACATAAAGTCCAATAGGTAGGTTATAAACTAATATATCATGTAGGTTTAACCTATGTAACATAGGTAAGTAGGAAATACTCTGAATTGACTAATACTACCATTACACCTTGCAAACATGTTGAATGATCAGACATGGGACCTTCCCCCAGAATATTAGGTTGCCTGGTTTACACGTGGTCATTCCAAACTATAGTTAGTGGAATGCAGTCAGGTTATTTCCAACAGGGATGCACGCTAACCATCGGCAATCGTTTGAGTGGCGAGGCATCCCAACGGCTCCAGAGTGCATGGTGACGGAAAATTTTCTGAAGCCCATCTCGTACAGACGTATAGGATATCGGCCACTATTTGAGCCACCACTTGAGGTACAAGTAATTTGAGTCCCTACGCCAGACAATGACGATGATACATATTAGCCTCAGTGAGGACCCAAGTTCCAACTGATGCAGGGCCCGGGAACATGCGCTATTTCTCTCTAGGAAATTCACTGCAGTCATCCAGCTCAAGTTGGCAGGCTGATGTCTGGATAATTTACTGAATAAGGGTCTCTTTCCATTAGGTTGCTGTGACACAGTTATACACATTGCAAATGTGATCACAGCAGTGTAACTGTGATCACAGCACCTTAATGGAAAGCCACTGACATAGGGCCTTGTTTCTTGCTGCAGAAACATAAGAGCTGCAACTGAGTTGAAAACATGTCAATTTGAGGAACAGATCTGGAAAACGACGCAGTCGTGAAAAAAAGAAAGAAAATGTCACGAGAGTCGCAGTTGGACTCACACTTCCTGCATTTGATCAATGGTTGACCGGAAGAGCTGTGAGGTTACTATCAGCACAGGTAGCCTAAGAAAATATGGAAAGCTGCTATGCAAACATCACAACAGCCTAATGGAAAGATGTCCTAAAACATGCATGCAGATGGGATTCGTCACCGATGAAGCGTACAAGATGGAAGATTAAGACCGTGTTGGAAAACGTACGCCCAGCAATCGTTCCGACCCAAGGCATACAATATGAGCGACTTCGAATAAACTTGAATGTCGTACACTCCCGGCGTTGCAATGAGATTTTGCAGCTCCGTTATCTAGTCTCCAGTTTTGGTGAATGCTAGAATAGTGTCGAACACACCCGCACTTCCGAGAGCAAAATCCACACCATCTCCAGCCAACGCCGCAGTTGATGAATTAGATGCATCGGCCGCCGCGTATAGCTCCCGATATGCCAATGGGTTCAATCCCAGAAATTGAGCTGATAATGTAATAAGCATCAAGATCATTATAGGAGCACGGTGACATATGCACAACATTAATAAACGGTGCTTTACATATATCAATGCCCCTTACTACAATAATCAAACAAGTTATAGCCATCGCTGAATCCTCCATATGGGGCGCCTGGCCAGGTTTCACCATAAGGGAGCTTCTAAGGTTGGTTCACAGGCCCAAAAGGTGTTACTGTGTTGTTTCCCGGGTTGCGGTTGCCCGTGTCAATATACGAGTAACCTATTCCAAACAGGTCTTTAAACGCCAAGCTTCCAGCTCCAGCCTTCCCTGTTATAACTCCCGATTTACATGGGCTAGTTCCTATCTTGTACAACATTTACATTTAGGACATCTTTCCATTAGGCTGTTGCGATTTGTGATCGCAGCAGCTTTCCATTGATGTTGTTCAATTAGATATGCTCAAAGTCATCTCACAGCTCTACCAGTCAAACAATGACCCACAGCTCTACCCCAGTCAAGCATTGACCAATTGCAGGTGCTGGGAGAGCAAGCAGTCGTGCTATGACTCACCATGCAACAACCTCTGTCCGTGTTTTACATGGAAACTTGTGTTCCCAAAGTTCTTAACATGATTAATTACATAGTATCACCACACCTAGAGCTCTACAATGGAAAGTTACTGTTCCTGCAGGAAGAAACAATGCCCTATGTTAGTGGCTTTCCATTAAGCTGCTGTGCTCATAGTTACATTTACAACCGTTTTTGACTGTTTTGAGACAAACCTGATTAATCTCCAAGCTGCAAGGTATTAATAGCGCAACCCTGAACGTCCAAAATTTATATAGACGACCGGAAATTGAACAGGAAAAAACGTACAACTAATTATTGCAGGCTCCGTGTAGGTACTAAGTACCCTGCATTCATGACTTATTATATTCCTAGACAGTCTTGATCCATTCGGAAACAAACAGTCCGGCACGCTTATAATTGCTGCATGCACCAACGCTATGTTTTTGCTGCACAAAACTTTGTTTCTTGATCCATTTACTTGTTTCGATTGACAAAACTGATCAATCTGTGCCTAATTTGCTTCCATATCCGCTTGCCCAGCTAATATATACGTCAATATATACCTAAAACGCTGATTCTCGAAGCAAGCTAAGATGATCACAATAAAGCACCATCCATCGTGCACTATGGACCCGTACTGACATCGCTACTGCACCCTACCGTTGTCGGGCAAGATCCGCCAAAGATAACGATTAGAGCATCTCCACTGCAAAACTGTAAACAACCTCTTTATGTTAAAATAGAATAGTGTTTAATGATCACTGTCCCCACCCACAAACGTCATAAAAGTCCCTTTAAACACTCAAAGACCATTTATGTCTTTACATCTGCACCAGTAATCGTCACTGTCCAAATCCATAGTAGAAAAATGATTTTGAAAGGGTTAAAATGACCACTGCAAAATCGCTATCAATGCAGGAGCGCAACAGGATTTACGCTATCCTGCTCCAAGATTTAATGAAAAGGGTGTTTGCAGGCGTGTGATGGAGATGCTCTTAGTTAGTACCAGCACGCAGACACTAAACATGAGCAACGAGTTAAATGTGGTACAAGCATTTAGGGTTTTTTCCTTTCTTTATTTTTTTTTTCCACAAACGAATGGGTGAAAAAAAATTGCTTTAGACAACTTTTTCAAATTGCCTAAGGGATAAAGGTACAAAATGGTAATCCTAACCATCTTCCTTAAGGAGCAACTTCCTCAGGAACAACAAATTCCCAGGGGAAAAGGGCAGTTGAAATGGTCACACCAACCATGTTATCATCGCTCGGGGAAACAACTTCCATGAGGAGAAAAAACTTCCCTCAGTGAGAAAGGGACAAAATGATAAGCTTAACCATGTTCCTCCAGAAGTGAAATAGGGACAAAATGGTAGCCCTCACCATGTTTCCCATCACAACCAGATCACTAAACACATATGATTGTCAAAAGTGGTTTCAATGTGCAACCATGAACATTGAGAGGTGTTTTTTAACAAAATAAAATTGGTTATAGCCTACTTGTGGCATGTATTTGTGGTGGATAGTGGATTAAAACAATGATGGAAAATTTTACAATTGGATTAAAAAAACTTAAAAGCTTATTAAAGATCTAAATTTGAATATAATTGACCCATCATCGATATAAAAAATAATTGATCATTCATGTTTGAACATTGACAAATCTTACATCATATGATGTGAATTGGTTGCAAATGTTGTTTTGTAGGGTGAAAACACATTTAAAGGGGGTCACTTTGGACATTTTCATGACATATATGTAATGTATATTTTTGCAAAATGTGTTGCATTTAATTTTGAGTTTCATTTTTGATGTTTGGACTTGATATTTTGATTTTCACAAAATTAATGATATTTAATATTATGGAAAAAAATTTAAAAATTAAATTCAAGGAATAATGAGTATAATTATGGTACATGCAGTATAATAAAACATGTTTCTGTTTTTGGACTACACTAGGTTTGAGTTTGAATTAGTCAACCAAAAGATGTTTGAAATTAAAATTTTAAAAATGACCCACCTCATATATCTTGTCATTTTTCATTTGAAAATGATAATTTATCAAAATATTAATTTACCACATACTTATGGCCATCGCTCAAAAACATCCATTTGTGATATGATAATTATCAAACTTTTCACATGGCTCACAAATTTATTCCAATCATATGCAATAACAATGTTTAATAGATATTACAAATTTCATAAAAACTAAAAAACCATTTCAATCATTTTTTGAATATATTTTCATTTATTGAGTACATTGTGATGTATATATTTTTAGCACAAATATACTCTAACATCACATCATATTAAATTTAAAAGTGTGTTTTTTTGGAATTTGAGGGTGAAAGCATAGTCGAGTAGACCAATTAATGTACTTGTCTAAGTTGAATTACAAATACTTTTAAATATATCATGAAATTATCAAACATGTAATTTGATTGGGTAAAAATATTGAATTTAATATGGTTCTTGATTTTATGTGAAAAAATATGATAAAAACATAGTTAATCAATAATTAAGTAAGATTATTGCGAATGAGAGTAGGTGCAAATAAATATTTTATTTCATAAAAATAGCTATAAGTAGATTTTTAAAATGTCCAAATCAAAAACCAAAAAATGGAAGCCTTAAAATATACCATAGATTTTGTGAAAACATGTAATTTAAAAATGTTATATTTGGTTTTTGGAAATGAAGTAAGTTTAAAACATTAATTTTTTAAATTTTCAAATGCATTATTTACACACTTTTATGATGCAATTTCTTTTCATTCTTATGAAATTTACATTCTTATGATGTCAATTGAAGCTCCATAGTTTTGCATTACGATAGGAGGAGTTTTTGAATTATTTTCATCTTTAGATATGAAAATCACTACTTTTGAATTAGAGAAGACTAATTGTGGTCTACTTGATTATGCTTTCACCTTTGATTTATTTGAGTTTTGACCTACCATAATATGTAGAAAATTTGTGAATTTTTTTAATAATAATGACATGGTTGAAGTTCAAACATAAAACCCTTAAAAAACAGTACAATGTGACAATAATTTTGGCCCCCCTATAGGATGCTTTCACCATGTAGCTTATAAGGTCTATATTTAATAAACAGGAAAAGATTATTTTGTATAAACTTTGTAATTCATCATGACCTAAATAAGAATGTGAAAACTTCATGACTACCATGATGAAATAACACCACTAAAAGAAAAATGAGGTTTTTCAACTAGTTCTTATGATTAATTTTTATTCGTAAATGACATACATGACTAAAATCTCATTAATTGTGTTAGGCAAATCACATTCAACCATACTTGCAAATGAGATGGATTATGAGTGACAAAAAAAATCAACAAAATAAGATTTTATCCTTTGATTAATCATATTGTATTGTTGTTTATGACTACCGTATGACTATTTTGATGAATGATATGTTGCCATGGTCAACAATTTTTATTATTTCAAAATTATTTTTATTTAATTTTGAAAAAATCTAGGATGTTTAATTTGTGTGCTTGTGATTGTGACATGTGGCACACCCACAAATATTTCTTTTTTAAATTTTAATTAAATATTATATACATATACATAGGTAAGTAGGTAAGTTAAATAGATAATTGATTTTTTTAGTTTTTTAGTTTAGCCTTTAAGGTCAAGCCATTTTGATCAATTCATCCCAAATCACATTTGATTTTTTTTAATTTAAAAATAATTTTAGTGCAATTTATTATATAATTTGCAAAATTGAAAGGAAGGAAAATATATATGAAATATAATTTATTATCGCAACCTTTGCAACTATAAAATATATCCCATATATTTTGTCCTCTTTTTCAATTTTGTGAACTACATGTAACAATGTGTGCATTAGAAACATTCTAATTTGGTTAAACCTTGGTTAAACTACAACTAACCATTGGCTAAACCTTAATTAAATTAAAACTTGGTTAAACTATGACCAAACATTGACAAAGTTAAACCTTGGTTAAAAATTGACTAAACCTTGACCAAAAATTGACAAAATTGAAACTTAATTCAACTTTGGTTAAATTTTGAAAAAATTAAAAACTTGATTAAATGTTAGCTAAAGTTAAGTTAACCCAAATTAATTTTAAATTAAACCTAAACTAACCAAGATTATCCCCAAATCTAGGCCTCATGGCACCTATGTTAAGCATAGATCTAAATCACAACATGTGACACCTAGGTTAGGTAGGTAGATAACCTTAATATACATAAACTATACATATATACCTTTAATATATGCATCATATACATTTAATATGCTTTAAATACAAATCAAATACAATCTAAATATGTTCATAAAAACATACCCTCATGTTATATCCCTAAACATTATAATATACCTAAATTTTGAGATTATGTTCACTTCATAATGGTGCAACTAATTTTGATCACTATTGTAACTAATGCAACATATATGCCCTTTCTTGAATGATATCCATATGGAACAATGAAAAAACTAATAATCATAAACATAATCACAGGAATGACCAAATTTGTTAAATATTTATAAAAGTGACTTAAAATAGTTGCAAATGACTGATAGTGACATGTAATTACAAATAAATGTTTACATATCACAAAATTTCTTGTATTGCACATATCACATGCACTTCTTAACCATTTCACCTACATAAGAAAACAAAAATTATGTGTAGTCCAATTCCCATAAGGTCACATACTCATCATAAACTTAACCAAAGCCTAGACTTTTACAAGATGCACTACTCTTTTTACAATATACTTTTCATGTTTCCATGGGCTAATGGCATTTTCTCAAAATTCCCAAGTCCTTTTCCCAAAATTAAAACTTGCGATTTCAAAGGTTCATAACTCCTAAGAAACACATGCATTCTAAACATGTAAGATCACAATCTCACGGCCCTTATTGTGATATTTCCAATGCCTTGTCAAACTTTTCAATTGGGCATCTATGGTTTTTTCAAATCTCATTCGAAAATGGTTAGGAATTATTTTCACACTTTTTCACTTGATGTTACAAACTTTCATAACTATTGAAAAACTTTTTTTTGACTACAAAGTGAGTCCACTAGCTTGTAGCTACCATTGAAATGTTTTCAATTATATTATGATTAGTCATTTTAAAGAAGTTTTGATTTTTAAAACCTCTTTCTTAAAATTCAAGACTTCATAAAATCCAAACTTCAAAAGTGGGTTTGCAATTTGAAAGATTTGGGAATATTATTTTTTGATTCACACTCACCTCCCATTTGGTTTGAAAGTGTATTTTATTTTTTGTTTATCATGGATGCCGTGATTTTGTTTGTTTCGTCTTTAGCCTTATTATGAACCCAAGGTTTAGGTTACAACATACTTGCTAATATATTATTTTAAATGTCATGGGCTTTTGGAGGGCAACATAGATGTATAATTATTCACAAATGATCCATTTGACAACATGACATATGAACTTCAAATGCATATATTTTCCCACTTGCATCCGACCATCAATGTGAACAGTATTTTGGGAAGGGAAAAACAATGTCATGCAAAGGTCATAGATTTGGGTACATTTTGCCATTTGTATCTATAGCAGAAATGGCTCATTTGCCCTTTTTAAGGACATTATGGCATATCCTTATACAATTCACACATCTTCCATGGTAGCTTTTAAGGGTGAAACATGTAATTTATGGGAATTATTTCAAAGCATTCACATTGGTTCAAACTTCAGTTATGGTATTGCTTGAAATTCGAATGTGTTGTTCACAAAGATGTGTATGTAGAATTGAAAACCATCACCCAAAAGGTTTTCATGTAAAATTTATATGAACAATGCTCTAAATTAATATTGTATACTTGTGATCATTGTGAAGGTCATATTGGGCTATATCTATGAATGTCATTCCAAGTCCTCTTTTCTAGGTGGTGAAATTTTAGATCCAACCTTGGGGATTACTCATAGGAACAATACTCTTTTTATGGAACATGTGAGATAATGCGATTTTTAAAAATATGTTATGAAATAATATTTTATTAAGAATGAAAAATTTTAACTATATTTTTAATCTAATCTCATAATCCAATTCTAAACACCAAGATATCTACATTTAAATTTAAATTTTTTATTTTTCAATAAGTTGCACCCTATATTTTTTTGCATGCCATTTGAAAAAACAAAACTTCCTTAGAATTATTCTCCTAGTCTCACATGAGCTTAATTTAGTTGAGCTAAACTTTGATGGAAGACTTATGGATGTGTAAACTTTGAATGCAACCACTAATTTTGTAATCTCGCTCATAGATGAGTAGATTGAACTACATTTCTAACTCGGGCTTCAATCACATGAAATTGAGTGTACATTAAGTTCATAGGGATTAACCAATAAAAAAAAGAATGACATGATGGGGCACTTGGTTGTAAGGTTGTTTATTCATTTGTTTAAGTTGGTCACAAATAATCACCATTGGAAAGGTCAAAGTTGGTTGGTTATGCTTGTTTGACAATAAGATGTGAACAAAGATACTAAAAAGCCAAACATGGTTATTTTTTGTAACATGCATTTAGGGTCATCATAAACAACCATAGCCATTGAAATAGTCTCCAATGATGGCTCCCTTGGCAACTTCAAGAAATGAGACTACTAATTGTTTTTATATATACATGTGAAAATCTTCAAAACGTATTGTTTTCAAAGAAAAAAAATTCCAGATAAAAAAATGGAGAAACTTTTGAATATGAAATATTTGACCTATGAACTTTTTGCCAATCGTCCCACCAAAAAAAAACATATGAATATGTAATTAGATTTAGTGTTAATGGGCCTATCATCCCCTCTACAACCTTCACATGGACACACATGAATATGTAATTAGATTTAGTGTTAGTGGGCCTATCATCCCCTCTACAACCTTCACATGGACACACATGAAAATGTAATTAGATTTAGTGTTAGTTGGCGTATCATCCCCTCTACAACCTTCACATGGACACACATGAATATGTAATTAGGTTTAGTGTTAATGAGCCTAGCATCCCCTTTACAACCTTCACATGGGCACACTCGAAAGCAAGCCCTCCAAAGTTGACGCTACCTTATTACAAGAGTCCTTGGAAAAAGTTCCCTAATGTATTTGCAAGGCAGCTTATAAGTTATATCCATGAACATCTCTCGTACAAGAGAGGAGGGCTCTTATGGCCATGACTCATGAAGAGTGGAGGGAGCTTATGTCTCCTTGAGCTTACTAGATAGCCATAGTACCTTGGCAGCTTTCACACATGTCCATTGAATAATTTATTTATTTTAGACTTTTCATTTTTAATAAATTGAATATAATTCTTGAGGATTCAATATTTTCCTTCACAAATTTTTTGGTTATTTCCAAAAAAAAATCGAGAATTCCAACCATTTCTGAAAAGTGATATAATTAATGTCGAAACTGCCAAGGTAGCAGGGTATTTCAGGTTTAATAACCGGAGGATCTCAATGTGAGAGACTCTGATGCTATTTTTTTTGCCTGTAATCAGTGGAGGATACTTTCGACTACGCAACGTGCCCCTTTCTTTTCGACAGCTGTACAAAAGGGGTTTCGCTGACGCGGCAACGTTCACACGCGTAAAGGCCCCGCTTTACAGACACAGGCATTTATCGTACCCTGGCCTCAAAAATCGCGCCCCGGTGGAGGATGCAGGGTTTGTTTTAATGATTTTGTGACGTCGCCAAAGTGGCAATCATCCAGAAAATAATTTAGCCAAATTTGGCTACATACTAGATCTGAAAGTAGATTAAAAAAAAACAGAATCCTTCTATATTCTTAGCTACCTTATTCTTAGAAGTTATCATAAGACTCTGGCAATTTGGAATTTTAATAGATTCAAAATCTGGCTAATTTGGGTCATTTTCTTTCCCATGAGAAATCCTATAGGTCGAAATCATATTTTTCAGGTGAAAATTTGGCGAAAATTCTCCAGTAGCAGAAACACTAGGAGGAGGTGTTTTATCATTTGAGGACAGGACGGAGGGCAATTCATGATTCAAGTTCCTCAGGCTTGGGCATCATCCCCATTCTAGGGCAGTGTTTTCTTTTTGGTGAATATGTTTTTCAAAAAACAATATTCTGTCAAATATTCCTCATTTACCAGAAAAAAATCGCCAAAAATTCTTTAAATTTTCTTTAAAAGGTCATGTTTCTACACTTTTTTCAAGCAAGTGGCCAAGATATATTTTTAAAAATTAATAACTATCTATTTTCATAGCTGGTCTATAGTCAAATGTGGCTAAATATCCTAGTGGATAATCGCCAATGTGGCAACATAAAAAAATGTGAGGCGAAAAAAAAAAAAAACACTGTTCCAGGGTTTCTGGGTTTGTATTTTCAATTTTGCGATTTCGCCACACTGGCAATCATCCACTAGAGGAAATAGCCAAATCTGGCTACAGGTCAGATATGAACTTGCAGGAAAGCTTAAGAATCCTGCCATATTTTTGGTGGCCTACTCACATATAATATAGGGTCTAAATATGACAATTTCCGAAGGAAATCCACATGGCAACATCTAATACTAGGAAATCCTCCAAGTATTATCACATCTAATATCATATGTTTGGCATATGACCATTAAAATAGTTTGTAATGCTTTGGGTCCAGTAGGGGAATGAATTTCCAAGGGACATTGTGTTTTCTGATTGGGGGATTGCAAAGACCATCGAAGAGGTTCAAGTGTATGGTCCATGGGTGTTAGGTGTGCACACAAGGAGAGGCAAATGTTTGGTAAGGGGCGTGGAATGTATTGTTTAACAAGGGGATATGAACACACAAAGGCAAGAGGTAGAACTTTGTTAGAGATCTTGAGTTCTACCTATTGCCTTTGTGTGTTCATATCCCCTCTAGTTTGCAGCAAACTAGAGATCCTAGAGATTAAGACACTTATGGTCACCCTAAAGGCCACAAAATGCAAATTCCCCCAAAATTTGGGGATGCTGAATTCCCTCCAAAAATATAACAAGCAAGTTCATGAAAAAATTGTGAATACAACTCAAATCTACTTTCTCCAATTCATATTTTTTTGTTCTACAAGCATGTCTAGTATAGTTGAAAAGGCAAAAGATGAGCTGCAAGCCTTTCTAGAGATTCTAATCCCTAGTGCTAGAAGTTTGAGAACAAACATAGAGGATCAAAAGCTTTGATAACGGTAAAGGTAAAGCTCTAGAGGAGTTGGAGCATATTGCAAGGGCAAGGTAGAAGTAAGAGAAAAGACAAAATATTTTTTGTCCCCAAGGTCAAGGTAAAAGCAAGAAAGGAGTTGGAGTTTTCTAATCTCAAGGTCACATCAAAAGGTGTTGAGGGCCTATGCTCCCCAAATTTAGTGGTAGCATGCAAACTAGAAGATGAGGAAGGTGGAGGAGATAAAGTTAGAATTGCCTACATAGATAGACTTTATAATTTCAAATACAAAAGATTCTTGTTCTATCTTTGGATACAAAAAGCAAAGATTCCAAACTATGAGGCAACAAGTTTAAAGAGAGGGATGTTTTAACATGCTATAGTCCAACGAACTTTGAAATACATTCCAATGACTTGCATAGTAACAAGTGATCTCAATTTAGTTTGGGAAGATTTTGAAAATTTTTACAATTTAATCAAATCCAACAATACATTAGAATCACATGTTACTTTGTTGTACCCTAATCTAACATACTTTTTGCAATCTTGGTCTAATCAAAAGATGCAGGGTTGCATTTCTTGTAGGGTTAAATCAAACACCACTAAATTGTTGAAAATTAAGGTTAAATGGTAGGGGATAACCATGAATCACGAACCATGATGACAATCAAGTGCAAACAAGGAAAATGTCCAACCTACACCAATAGCCACACACAACTTGACAATAAGGGTTAATAGAGCTCCTCCAACTAATTGAAGAAGGAAATGGATAAATCAGGATTTGGAAGAAGCAATGGATGTGTTGGAGAGGGGAATAGCAACATTGAAAAGGGCAAGTAGGCATTGGAAACATACCAGTATGTTCCTTTTTAAATCATTTGAATGGGCAAACAAGGAACCAAAAATTTGGAATTGGAATGTTGACATATGAAGAAAATGTTGCCATAGTAACTTGGATATTGGCAAAACAAGAGGTAATTGGATTATCTATCAACTTGTGACAATTGAAATTGAAGTGGAAAAATTGACTCAAACTAGGCCTACTCCATTCCCAAATGGAACATTTGGAAATAGTTGGTGGTACTAGTCCAAACATCACCACCCTAAACTTAACATTCACCAAGCAAAAGGCCTTAAGGTCTACAAAGCCCAAAGGTTGACCAATAGTGCATGCCAAACATTTTACAACAACTTGGAAACATTGTACAACAAGCACAACTACATAACAAACCATATTTGGAACTCTGATGACATTGGAATTAAAGTATGCAGGCGAAACAACGCAAAAATGTTGCCAAGGTGAGGACCCAATAGGTATATAACACAATTCCAAGATCTAGAGAGTGGTTAACAATGAATTATGATGTGAACATAGATGAAGGGGTTCTACTAGCATTCTACATATTCATGGGAAAAAGTCTATGTGATAATTACATCAAGAGTTGTAAACCAAGGAGTTGTATGGCCATGTAAAAAAAGTCATGGATGACTCCATTGTTATTCAAAGAGTTTCAGACCTTCTACCACTAAAAATCTAAACCCACTAAAACGCCACTAACTACACTAAGTGGTGACCCGAGGTTGTCACCACTAGAGGATGAAAAAAAATAGTTAACTTAGAGGTTGTCACAAC
>Ga0116231_10003366_pt1 | contig 33295 bp, 32 predicted proteins | sample S1TSphgellanicum_2_FD_89695 | JGI IMG/M metagenome (GOLD analysis project Ga0116231, IMG submission 89695) | Host-associated microbial communities from peat moss isolated from Minnesota, USA - S1T2_Fd - Sphagnum magellanicum MG | ecosystem: Host-associated > Plants > Peat moss > Unclassified... | reverse complement strand
CTTCCTAGTCCCATCCCGGAGCTCCAACCCGCCCCTCTACCCCTCAAAGGGTTGTGAGCTAGGGAGCGTGCTCCAACTCCTCCTTTTCCGCTGCTTTCTACTTGGGCTCACATTTGAGCCCTTTGAGGAGTTGAGAGTGCATCACTACATATTTTCATCATGATATCCCCCCAACATTAGTTCAACCTTGATTTTTAATATTTAAAAAATTAAGAATTACAAATGCATTGAGGGTAAAGTAAGATGTTATAAGAGTCAACAAATATGTGGGTTGGGGTTGGAAATGTAAAGAATTAGATGACATGGAAATGTCTTGAATGGAAAGCATATGTACCTACCTTGTACAAACCAAAAATCACACTAGGATGTAGCACATAAAAAATAAGATATTAAAAAAATATTTTGAATTATTTTTCAAATCCAATACTATATTTGTTTTTAGTTGATACTCAATTCTATGAGTATTGGAAAGCTATAATGAAAATAGGTAGGTTGGTGACAAGGCAACAATACACAATGGTGGAATTGAAATGTGGCTATGAGATAATAGTATGTAGGAATGGGGAGAAAATGTTAACTAGGAAATATGGTTTGCACATTTGTAACTACTTGCATTGATTCATAGTTTTATGCATCCAACAAACTCATTTGGTAGTCATAAGTGTAGGATCGTTTATTCTTCGCATTGAACTTCACAAGGGTCAAATTAGTGTTTTGTGCAATTCTATGTGTTGAACTATGTTTTGCATGTATGAACACATCATGTTTTTCTTTGTAAAACAAATACATTATTATTTTTTGGTTTTGCTATAAGTCACTAAAATTGGAAAGATGCAAAATACCCCCTAATGAACTATGTTCAAATGTTAGTGTCATGCCTTGAGTGGTTCCACTGGATGGTTTCATTAATGTCTTAAAAAAAAAAATTAACTAATACAAGGTCATGCTATTACAAATGGTTGGAAGTAAGTTGTTGGTGGGTACTAGGTCCTATTCCCTTGTTGAAGTTGTGGGTTCAAGCTTGGCAATCAACAAGAGAACATACAAAATAAATTTGTGCTTAGTAAGACAAAGTGTTGCAAAATTGTGTGAAATCATGTTGTTTGCAAAACCAATGCTTTGTCAAAGCTTGTCATGGGGTGTTTAATGTCCTCTCTAGTATTGGAGCTAGCACCTCATCACTGCTATGCAAAACATCATAGTTAGCAATAACCTAATCCCAACCAGCTTACTGCAATAGGGTTTTAATATATTTTTAAATAGCACTGCCACCAACATTTGTCCAACCCTATAGCAAAACCACATGGGTGCTGGGCAAGGCAACACTTTGACCCCATGAAAAGTTTGATGGGGGTGTCTAAAGTTTGCACACAAGTGACTACGGTGAACCAACACCTACATTGATACCTTCACTAAAGGATGATTGGCTGTACCACATGTATTAAAACTTATAAGAGAAGGCTTATAGAAATCCTTTTTCAAACATAAGACAATTCACAAGAAGCGCCCAAGTTATTTCAGATACTTGCATCTTTAAATGATGTCTTCAAAGTTCTAAGCAATTGTAGCTCTGTCTAAATTTTTCAACCGAGTCCACTTCCTCTCATGAAGGGAATAGATCATTGTGGTCAGGACATGGCTTACAAGTGTTAAACAGAGAAAGAAGGAATAACTGGGAACATCTCAAAGGAAAACACAATTCCTGAGGTTGCAACACAATGTTCTTAGTGTCCACAACAGATAGACATAAGATTTTCATGAATGCATGTAATGTGCTAGTCCAATTCTCCTTGACTGGCAACATGGTTATTCTCAGCCAGATCTACACATATTGGAAACACTGAAACTTAAATGGAACTTACCAACATGCATTTCTTTGAAATAGTGAACCTACCATGTCCAACATGCTCTTCCAAAGACCAGAAACTCAAATTTGTCAAATGATGGACTGTTCCATCACATGTCATCAATTTGGCAGTGATGACTGACAATTCACAGGAAACAACTGCAGGCAAGAGAAACCCAATGTTGTATACAACAACATATATTCACCATATGAAGCTTTACAACTCTTGTAGGATGATTTGGTTACAACTCGGGTCTGTACAAAGGCCGCCTATGCATTGAACATGCTATGGTTAGCTTTCCAGTGAGACTTCTTCTCCATCAAGTTCACTCCCAACAGACTGATAGAAGCACTTGCTTACATGGAGTACATAAATGCAGTTATATGGAACAAATTCAACTACTTCTCCACAATAAACTCTTGAATCTCAATACCTGTATGCCGTGCCTGAGCCTGCAGACTCACCAGAACAGTGTTGCCTGGCTTTAAGCTGGTCACAGACATTGTGTTACCAGTGTCTTGATTTGTATCTGCAGGCAAACTCTTTTATCAGCTCTGTGAAAAATGCCAGATAACAGCTAATGTGGGTATGATTGAAACTAACTCAACTAATCTGCTGGGAAAAAAATTCTGCAATCATTGTTTTGAAATGTCACATTGTTGCAGGCAGCAAGCACCTGCTGAAGTGACTAAGCAGACGGTCTCTGCATTTTGTAGGAGCACACTGTGCCTTTGTCCCTCCACCTCCACTTCAACAAGCAGTAATGGCCTTGATTCAATCTTTACCCGACCCACAAGGACTGGACGTGATCTCCCTTGAGCATCTACTACTAAGACTTGGCTTCCTGTGTGCAACTCTGCTAAATAAGCTGTCTGTCCACCTGCCATGCTCACATATGCATGTACTGGACCCTGCAGAAATCACAACCTTTGTGTTCATATCATGAACATATTTTCAACAAAAAGTGTTCCCAAACTTCAAATCTCCAAAATGACATTCTTGCAAACCCAGTCAGAATGAACAGTTCCAGTAAGATTCTTCTTCCAATCCTTCTCTCCACCTTTGAATATGCATCAACAAGCTCCTCACTCAAGTACTGACTATGTATAAACCCTAATTTCTTTTTCTTTGTATGTTTGAACAAATCTCATTTGGGATTTAAGGGAGCTTAGAAGACTTGGTTGAGTATGGTCTGCTACAATATAGCAGACCTTTTCCTTTTATTTGGGTAACAGTTATAGCAAAAATTATATATTTTTGACGTGCCCTATTAGTTTGGGTGAGTTCTGTGATACTCATATTTCCTTCAGACAAAGAGAGATTGACCAATGAACCATTTGCATACTTATGCTCTGGGCTTGAAACATGAAGGCTAAGACTTACTGCATTCACACGGAAAGGTCGGCTGGCCACATAACTGCTCTCCAAACACTCTGAGTGCACCAAGAAGAAAGCTCGGGCAAATGATCCAACCTGTTGGACATCAAGTTCAAGTTTAAGCACATGCCTGGAACACATGGAACTTAAGCACATAGAGATTCAGCATAGAGTTTAAGCACATAGAGATTCAGCATACCAGAAGGCCCTCGCCAGGTCTCAAGAGATTGCAAAGATCCACACAGACACGATCACCCATGCCCACAGCCTCCACACGTGTCACAACTGCTTCTACCAGTTTCACTGCCGTGTTTGCCTCCCTTCTCTTATCCAGGTATGCCTGCAAGGTTGTCAAATAGTTGAGTGCATGGCAAGCAATGGTCATAAGAGTTCAGAATACAAAATTTGGGAGCCAATGGACAGAAATACATAAAACCAGATAAAGCATCTGAAAGGATTTCATGAAGAAAACCTTGAGTGAAAAAACCTCCAGAGGGTCATCTGTATGTAAGACCACCCCATCTGTGCCCATCTCCAGTGCTTCCAAATACACTTGTGCATCACTGGCAGTGCTTGCAGTAGCATAAAGAGCTGTGTTGCTGTCTTGAAATGCAGCCACCATGTTTTCTGCAGGTATGACCTGCAGTCCTATGTATCACAACCAAAGATATCAATACATACTCACATGGTGAACTTGAATGAGCAACAGAACTGTTTTGGAATAAATTCCGCTGCAGTGATTAAGAAAATGAGGGTTCAAGACACATACACACCTGCCAATCCAGGGCATCCATGACCACCACCTCAGCCTGTCCCAACAATGCTGCAAGGTTTTGTTGCTCCTCGCCAGTGTCTACCTGCCCAAGCACTGCCACCTTCTTCTTCTCATTGTCCAAAAACTGCCCCCCTTCCAAATACAAGGGCCTTATGCGTGCAATTGCTGCAACCCCTGGGTTCAATCTTAGTAAGACAGGAAATAAATTAGGAACTCCCGATTCCCTTAATCTGTGAAAGCATACTAAACTCATGATTTTGCCATTGCACAGTAAAAGTCAAGTCTCCCCTAGCCAAACAAGCAAACTGAGAGATTCTCTTTGTGACTACCAGACACCTTAAATCCTAGAAAGGATAGTAGCACCACAAGATCCCTATTATCATAAAATTGCATAGCAAAAGCAAAGATTAACATTAAGACACAACAAATTCCCATAGCCCACAACCATGAATGTCAACCAAAGGAGCAAAATCCAACTAGACACAAAACACTAAGTTTGTCCACCAAGATAAAATCCACTAGCAACAAAGGAGGTGGAACTTCAAACTTCCCAAACTCGAATTTGGGTACTTTTCTTCTCCTAATTATGCACGAGAAGAAGATCGACAAACATGAAGCTAATCTCCTTTCTATCACTGCTGCGAACATGTGGATAATGTTTTTCAAAGCAGCAATCGGTAGGGCAGAAAACACACATGTCCATTGGTTGGCGAGCTCTTTGGTATCCGGAGTGAAGACGAAAGTTGTCCAGCCACCTTCCACAGAGGCAGTCATCACGTCCTTGTTTTTGGTCCATACCCAAACGGCCTTTTTTGTAGCCTCTTCCGCTGTACGCATTTTCCCACTTATAACCACACTTGTGTTGTCATACCTGGATCCACCTTTGTATGAACCTGAGCCCATCATAGCCATTATACCTGCAACACCCAAAATTCAACGCAAAAATCACTTCTCTCACCATTTCAAGTGTCAATTGTTTCGAACCCTTCTCAACACAATCCAGATCCACCAACTTCGCAAAATCAACCCAGACAGAAAATTAAGAAAATCTCTGCAACTTTCAAAGAATTAGCTATTTGTCAGAGAGATTTCCATTGCCATGCCTCTAAAAAAAATGCTTAAGAAAAGAACCCAAGAAAAAGTTGGATCAAATCAATCACCTAGGGTTGAAATTGACCGAGCTGCCACACTCACTTGCATTGTTGCAATCAAAAAGCATTCAAAAAGTCTGAACTTGATCCAAACCTACCACAATTCTACTACACAAAACCAACAACTCTTCAGCAGATCAGGTGCCACCCAACACACACCAAATACAACAAAGCACACAGAGAGTTTTACAATGGAGAGAGAGAGAGAGAGAGAGAGATCGAGATCTCCACTCAAGTTCATTCCATCTACTGCTTATGGAAAAAATTCTGTTTACTCTATTTTTTTCTTTGGGAAAAATTCAGCCCATCTTGGGCAATTGAAGAAAAACCTTGGTCTACACCCCCATCAGATAATGTGTCTTCCATGATTTTTTCTTTTGCACTTTTTCATTTTTGTCACAAGCAAACACCCAAAATCTTCATTGTGTTCTTCTCATGTAGAAATAACAATTTATATTAAAAATCTTGATTGGTTGGTTTGTTGTTTGTTTGTCTAGAAGAAGGAGCATTCCTTGCTAGTGGCATAGGAGCCTAGTAGTAGTTCAATGTTTTCCACTGAGAAAGGAGTAGGCATAAGAACTCTCCATATAGGTGGTACCTTATGATCTTCATTAGGTTTGAATTCAAGGTAATGTTGGCCTTTTATTGCACTATGGAGGCAGAGAGTGAGCACTAAGGGTCGGGCATGCATGATGCGATTGGGATCTAGACCTGGCCTGGGCCCTTCTTCACGGCCTTCCATCTTCAAGCCCACAAAGTACTACCCCTGCCCAGTCAGATGTGTCCCTCTGTGGATAACGCCCCCACCCACGATACTTAGGCTGCTGAATACTTGTACTGTGTTGTTGCTACTATTCTCTTTGAACAATCTGAAGAAATGTGAAGAAAACGGCAAAAGCTGAAAAAGAAAATGTACAAACCGGTGAAGTGCGCGAAGAATTATGAAGCGATCAAAAAGATGACTGCTAAGACGAAGAAACCGTGAATAGCAAATGTCGAGGGCTAAGTAGTCGAAGCAGAAGGAAATGAGAGTGACCAACAAAAACCGCCGAAGAAAAACAATAAGGAAACTTGAACCAGTAGGTTCCAGAATTTCGAGGAGAAAACTCAAAAAGAATAAAGAGGACGGACGGACGGACGGTCGGGACGCCCGAGGAGAGGAAACAGCAACCGTGTGCAGCTTTATCTGCACTTGAAGGACAAGAAACCACAGACGCGAGAGGGGAGGAAGAAGACGAAGACATCGGTGTAAATATCAATGCTATCGTGTGCTTGAAGAGGAAGCAGAAAACGAGAAAAAAACCAAGGAAAGCAGGTAAAGGTCGTTCCGTTTGGAGAATAATTCCGCAAGAGAACAGTTCTTACGAAGAAGTTTTCTTAAGAAAACTTCAAGAAAAAAGGGACGCACACACGCACGCACAGAAGAGACGAAGAAGACGAGGAGTAAGTGAAGCGGTACAAAGCGGGGTACCTATGGCGGGCACAATACGATTTCCGTTGTTGTCCTGCTCGTTGCGCACGCCGCTGCACTCTTCGCAACACTGGATCCGTTCGACCTCCAAGACTAGGTAGCGCCTCTCTTGATGCCTGCATAGCGTAAGCTTGCTTCGGTTTTGTGAGAATGAATAGGTTTGAAAGGCCAAATCATATACTCACTTGTTCAGGCAGTCTTCAAGGAAGTTTTCTTCTATCATTTGCGGTTTTTTGTTCACAGATTGCTGTAATTGTTCTCACACGTTTCTCAAACGACAGTTGACAAATTGCGTCTTTTTTTGGCTATGAATTACAGCATGAATGCGATCATGAGCAGAAAATCATGCCAAGTGAGAGCAGCAGCCCATGAAGGACGGACAGCTAAGACGACCACTGTTGGTGCAGCTGACACCGTAGACAGCATGAGTTGCACAAAGATTGAAGACTCTGTGGAGAGTACTCAGCAGCAATGGAACACCGGATTGCATGATGACTTTGTTGTGCATGAAGCAAGGCTAGATGAGGAACTTTGGGTAAGATGCTTGTAATGCTTTCCCAGGAAGTACAAAACAGAATTGCAAATCCTCAGATAGTTGTTTGTGTTACTCCAATCTTGGAGTGAAACTCCAATTGTTGGATCTGACTGAACCTCTTTGCTGAATATCTATGTATTGCACATGTTGATTCTGTCGCAAATACTGATGGTAAGGTTCCATTTTCATCTGTCCTTGAGATCAGATGTTGTTTTTATGTCACATTCATGAAATAAACTTTTTCCAAGGGTGCCAGTAGGATTTTTGGTACAAGCTTCTGAACCTGAAGAAAGTATTGATTCTTACTGATGATCATGCTGATTGTTGAAACTCCTGATTCAAGACAGCAGCATGGTTGCGAGCTGAGAATTACCGTGAAGAGCAACCATTTGTAAGGTAGGGCTCCTCATGTCCCTTTTGTCATGAGATATGTCTGAGGAGATACTAAAGAGCAGGGAGCATTAGGGTAGTGTGTATTGTTTGCACACCTTTGCATTCATAAACATCATCCTAACATAATTGCTTTGGGATCCCACATCACAGAGCTAGGTTGGTTATTGCCAGAGGCCGGGAGCACCATAGAGTTGAGCAGAGAAAATTGTGGGCTGTGTTGTTGTGGCAGGTATGTTGACAGCAACAAGAAGCAATTTGCTGAGCAGGTGAATCTTCATCCGTGTGTCTGTGTATCTTCTATCCTAGACAGCCAATTAGCTCAGAAAGGGAGCAAAACAAAGAAATGAGTAGAGTTTTAATCGGGAATCTCATTTCAGGAACAGGTTCAGCATTATCTCTGTGGTTCAGCAGACGTCAAAGGTCCCTCAAGTTACAAATACAAAATAAGACTTTAACTCCTCTGGTGATGCTGTTTATACCCCAAAGGTTCTTTTGTTGAAAAAGGTAGTTATGGGATTGAAAACTGTGGCAGGAATTTGCTGCGCTAAAAAGGCGTGTGTTTGGGAAGTATGGACTGTCAATCTGCTGCAAATGCTTTGTAGCAGTAAGCTCCTTCCCAACCTCAGCATCCATTGTCTGCAGCATGCATGCCTACTTAGGAGATCAAAGTAGATGTCATGTAGAGAAAGATAGGAATCACAAGATATTATAAAATGCTTTGAAGTTTTGATTCCCACCTTTGCAGGTGACAAGAGAGCCTTTACAGGGAACCCAAAGATTGGAAACAGGTGGCTTACTAGTGAATGTTGTTGGGACGCTTGATGTGAGTTTACGACAAGTCTCTCAAGCAGAGGCTTTCTTTGGGGTATGACAAAATGTGCAACTCATTTCTGACCTGTTTACTGTTGTTTGAATGCATTCATATCTATCCAGGCAATGCCATATTCCTAGACCTGTCTCTCTGTTTTCACCTTTTTTTTTCCTGTAGTGCATGTTCTGCCTCATAAATTCATGAAGAGGCATGTGTATGTGACTAGCTTTTCAGGTTTCTAAGAGTCCACATCTGATGTTGTAGTTGTGCCCTTGGGGATTAATATGCAGCAACCTCAAAAATATGGATATATAGCTAATCTGTGTGTACACAAGTCAGCTCGTCGAAGGGGAATAGCTTCTGGTTTGCTGCAAGTTGCTATGAAGGTCATACAGAACTGGGGTGAGCATCCTGAACATACCTAAGACAACATGTTGCCTAGACTGCAGCCTTAGGTGCACTTTGTGTCATTCATTGTATCAATCTCTGGAAGGAGAAGTTCAAAGTTGTAAGGGCAATCAGGCATTTGTTGCTCTGCTCTGGTACCATTCATTGATTAAATGGAAGGCATTCCATGCCTATAAGTTAAGACGAATTGCATGTGGAAGGCTGTGATAAGAATTTCAGCCAAATTGACATCCATGCAGAATTTCTGTGTGAACATTGCAATAGATAGGGCAACTGTAGGGTTTCGGAGGGCACCCAACAGAAGCATCTTAAAGCCCTGCCAAAATTCAAATGAGGGTTCATAGTTAGTTGGTGGCCTTTGCAGGACTTTGCGAAGTTTATGTTCATGTGAATGCCACCAACAAACCAGCCCAAGCCTTATACACCAAGAAGGGTTTTCAGGTAATTCATTACTTCAAGCCTTCATTTCAATGCAACTTCTAACTCCTTTTGGACTATTCAGCATCCTTCACATCTTTTCTCCAGTGCTGTTTGTGCACTTGGAGAAGTCATCAATTGCCTAGGCTTACTTGATCTTTCAAGTTAATTGTGTTTCTGGTTGGTTAGGTTTTGGAAGAAGAATCCTCAGAAGGATCCTTGGAAAAGACAGTGCTCCTGCGCCGACAGATTTAAGCACACTGCAATGAACATGCCTTCCACTTGGATTTCACATGATTTATGTGCAGGTTTGGCAATTTGTCATGTAATTGTCGAGGCCATTTGTATCTTCTATTCAAATTTTCTTTCTCAAAAATTTGCTTCTCATAAGAAAGACTATCTCTCTACTTTCACCATCTAGTTTCTTAGCTATTGTTAGATTTGTATATTTTTATCTCTCTGTATTTCCAGTTCCCTGGGAGTTCTTTTGATCTGTTTGTCTGATTAAGCTCCAATAAACCTTCAGAATGATCAGACAACACATTCTCTTTCTGAATGGAGGAATGATTTGAATTGAGTTTGCTGCTGCAATATTGCAGGCATGCATTCCAAAACATCAATTCCTCAACCTTTCAGTTTGTTAAAATTGACCTCAAATGTGTGGTCCAGGCATGGTTGCTTGGACACAAACTGGAACAATCCTGCAGCCAGTTACTTCAAATCAATGCCAACTATATACTCAGTCCTGGATTCATTGTTGAGTGGGATGTGATCCTTGTCTCCACATTGAGCACTTTCACTAGAGTGGAAAAGTTTGCAGTCCCTTGAAGTTTGTAAACCCATTACCTATTGAATATTTCTAAGGTGAAGGATATGACCATTAACACTCAATTTTTGATGTTGTGAGAAATTTGTCCAGGCATCAAGCTAGACTGCCAAAGCCTGGAAGGTGATGCCATCTGCAAACACAGAGCAGCCAGCTGATATGAAGAACTCCATATGACTGCAAATCCATGCAAGCATTTCCATGTTTATTCTTCTGTCTGCCCAGAGACCAGAATTTCTCTGCTACCATTTTTTGCCCTTCTGCTGTGCTCCCACAAGATCTCAGTAAAGATGTACTTTGGCTGCTCAACAATCCAGTTTGAGGGAGACTTTAACCCAAGTGATACCTCTTGTTTTGACATCACAGAAGTGCACTTCACAATACATGTGGTGCATAAATGCTTGGTCACCAGAGCTTGCAAAGATCCACCCCCCAATGTGGCCAGGCTTCTAACCACCTTGCCTTCCAAACCACCATTGAGTGTGCTGGCAGAGGTGAGTGCTAACAATCTGAGCTTGGCATTTATTTCTGTTGTTCTCTGGTGTTGTAGTTTTCATGGTTTGGTGGAATGTCATGTGGCCAATTGTGGGCAGTGTGAAGCGGTAGAGAAAGACATGTGGTGTGAAGCAGCAGAGAAGGAGGGGGTGGACCAAAAGTGGCATATGAGAACTTGGTTTTGGTGGCAGTTTGGGAAGAAGATTTGAGTCAAGATCAAATGCAAGGTGCTGGTGTTGTTTGTTACAGAAAGAAGAATCATGTACTTGTCAGTTTATTCTTCTCATGTGAATACAATCTGAAAGTAAAACTTGCTTTGCATTTGTTATGGAAGGTCACTGTGTCCTTTATTTTTGTTTATTTTTTTGAAAAGAATGGATGTATGTTCATATGGCAGCCACCATATATAAATTATGGTTTTCAATCACTCATGCCTCTAATTCATTCTCAGAGAGTTCAAAGACCAAAGGCAGCCATCCAGGCTGCCATTGGTCAGCAGCCTTGTTAGCAGCTATCTTACCAGCCAGCCCTTGCTTATCAAAAGGAGCACCAAGGAGGTGCAAGTTGAGGAACATAACACACAGGCTTTCAGTCTCTTAGTAAAAGTCTTGCTGCTGAGGAAGAGGATGTTCAACATTATCCTTGTAGGCCTCTTGCACAGAGTCCTGCAGCTCTCCAGACCCAGATCCCCCCCAAACCTCCAAAATGGAGAGGACTTTTGACAAAACATACCTCTTAGGAAGAAGATAGAGTTGCATTTGTACCTCAAAATCTCCCAAAACTCTGCAAAGAAAGCCAAAGAAAAGGATGGGAAGGCTAGGAAGAAGAAAGCAAATGGAGCTCATGCAGCTGCTGAAGAAAGTTCATTTTCTCTTGTAGACATAAGTAGTCTTCAGACTTCACCTAATCCAATCAGTCTTCCACCAAACATGCAAAGCATCTTAGGTATACAGAATTCAAGAACTGACATTTTCTGCACTGAACAGGAAAGTAAGGCATCAGCACTGAAGAAATGTTGCTGAATGTGTAGTGAGGTGGGAGGTCAATCAATTGATCAATCCTTCCAGTTTTAACATGATGGTTTCTTTCCATTCAATCAATGGAACCACAAACGAGTTTTTGTGTCATAAACTGGTGCTTCAAAGGATTTCTTTCTGTCTGCGGTAGAAGGTCTTGGTTTCTGTGCAGTTAACTCTCATGCACATCTTTGCACACATGGTACCATCACAGGCATGCACATTATTAGACTGAAGGGTCTGTGCTACAGCTGGATCTACCTATCTTGACTCCTGGCATTTTTTCTGCAAGCAGCAGGTTCCTCTAGTTGCAGTAAACCTTCTCAGCCCTAGCTTTGACAAGCAATGTTTGCCTCAAAGTCTAGAGTACTGGATTCCTGGAGTTCCAGAATTCCCTCTGGCTTTGAATCCTCTGAGGAGCTTATGTGCTTCTCCATCCTCTGACGCGTTCAAGGTTGCCTCAGCATGCTTCTTGAACCAGTCCCTCCATTCCGGAAGCAAGTGGCTGAGAAAATCAACCATATTCTTCTTTGCTTCGTCTCTAGACATTTCATCAAGAGCTCTCCAGGCCTCCTGTTGCCCATTGATTGTGAAATTCTCGGTATGTTAGGTCGAGGTCTAGACAATGCAACGGTACAGGACAACGCAAACCCTAAACCCTTTAAAACCAAATGACTCTTGATATGAAGAAAGAAAGCGGTCGATTTGAGACATTTCATCCAGTGATGTTGCGAACTGGTTGCGGAAAACTATGTACCTGTTTTCTCCGAAGAGCGGGATCCACGGCAAGGGCACCGTCTTGGCCCGGAGGACAAGGACCATCAAGAGCTTGAGCTTGGAATGCATACAAGCGCGCTCTATCATCGTCCCCCAAGAACTGCAGCGTGGCTGAAGGTCCTTTTGCTAAGAAATAGCAAGCGGCACGCCATGTCTTCTCTGCATCCGCAACGTCTTCTTCACGTGCGTCACTCATTTCTGTCCCTCTCCGATCTTGTTCCTGGACAAACAAAAGATTGTCGACTGTAAAAAACACAAATCGCAATTCGCAATCTAATCTCCAGTGCTGATGTTGACAGAAGTCCACAGCACACCACGTAAGCGAACCGGCAAAACAACCCTGAGCCTGGGGGAGGGCAGGCGTATTAGCCTGAAGTGGGCCCCTCAACGCGGGCTAAACGCTGGCCCAGGGCAGCCACACACTGCCCACGCACTGCCCTGGTTTAAGTAAAATGGATTTTTTTACGGAACTTCCGAAACTCCCGCTGCAGCAAACCGGAATGAGAGTAGGAAGTCCAGAGAGTTGACTCTTTCTACACGCAGGTTTAACGCAGCTCTCATTTTCTCAAGCTTTGTTTAGTTGTGGTCACTGTCTTTTTTCAAGAGCGTACAGGATGCTTTACAGGATTTAAATTGAGAAACTAAACGACGCTTGAGAAAACTTATTTATTTTTGTGAATTTGCATTCTTTTGGGACTGTTTTAGAGCATTTCATTATTTTAGGGTTATTTGTTGTTGTGAAAATTTGTGATCATGGATCTAGCCTCACTTGGACAAGTATTTCTGATTTATATGTTGCTTTTTGTTACATTGGGGAATTGTGCAAAATTTAAATTTAAAGTGTGTAATGTGTTTTCAAATTTAGATGGGAGTGTAATAGATTTCAAGTTTTTATTGTCACAAATGGAAATACAAATCAAAGTCAATTGTCATAACTAGTTCCTTTTAATCAATAGCCATTACTACCATTACCATCTATGGTCTTTGGCTTCAACACATCTATAAACAAAGCAACCAAATGCAATTGACCTTGTATTATCATTTGTTTGCCATTTTCTTAACTTTGCAACATTTGAGATGTGATAAATTTTGTCATCTCCATTTTTTTAATTCAATCTCTTTCACCACATGTGTGAAATTATTAATGGCATGTGCACTTGTAAATGAACTTGTGGAAAATCACCTTTTCTTCCTCTCTAGCTTCTTATTAGGTTTCCCTTGCACACCAGGTAACTTGCATGCCCCAATTCTAGGGCTATCAGAATTAACAAATGGGATAGTTCCAACATTTACATCCTCATCCCTAAACATAGGAGTTTGTCTCTCAGGGCTTCTAGGCATCCGAAGTGTTTGGACATCTTTTTCATCACTAACATTCACAACCTCAATCTCAGAATTCATCACACGCACACCTTGATTTATGGCATTAGGTATGCCATTTATTTTGGCAATACTATAAAAAATGTTATTAAAATAATCAAACCATGGCCAATCAAATGGAGGTGCACTAGTTACCTCAATCTTCTTCTTCTTCTTTGTTTTGTAGATCTTCTTCATTTTGTTCCACTTGTCTCGAACTTGCTTCTAATTTCGTCACACATCATTCGGAAAACTTGCATTCATAGCATCTACGAATGTTTTTCAATTGTTTTCGTTAAATGGCTTACGATTGTATTCCCAATATTTGTTCTCCACAAGGTCTAACAAGCATAAAAAACTAACATTTGTCCAGGATCCCCCAACATGCTCTTCTTTGCCTACCACATCTTCTTTGGAAAACCTTAATTCCAAAGTCCTTGTCTCCTCCACATGTGATGCAAGACTATTTTCTTCTTCCCCATCAAGCAAATAACCTAAAAAACTATTAGGTACATGATCCCCCACACTCATAGGATAAATATGTGGAACTATAAAAAATGGATGAACTATTATAGGAGACGATACAAGTGGGCAAGCTCATGCAAGTGGATTACAAGGAAAACTCATGATGTCAAATGTATGAAGCACTAAGTTTTATGCTCTTTGGATTTTTTTTGACAATCTTTGTTTTTTGGAGTCTCTAGAGCAAAATTGATCTCTAGAATCTTTGGAGTGTATTTTGCTCTCTGGTGTCTATGGATTTTCTATGGGCACTTCACCATTTTTCACAACCCTAGTAAGTTTCATGGTTCTTTTTAGTCATGAGGTAAAAAAAATAATTTAGCCTTGCACTATTTACCGTGCTCACGGTCAAGCTCACACAAAGTTATTACAAAGCAATTGAAAGGTTTGCTTCCACACGATCATTGCATTAATAGGCTACAATAGGCATATTAGCCCATGTTGGCTTGTTATTAGCCTTGTTTTTGTGTCATGTGCGCAGGTTACTTAATGCTTGGGGAACCAACAAGTCCCAAGCATGTACTTAACACCTAGCTCCTTTTCTTTATAGTATTTGAGTTTAAACTTTAAATTGAATGTTAATTGAGGAGAACCTTAATTGTAGTGTAACTAAAAACAAGGCGTTCACAAAATAAGCACCCGCCCAAGGCAAAGTTGAAATGCACTTTGCTTTAAGAACACCTTGCTATACATGCTTGTCATGGGGCAGAAAAATAATCATAGGTTAGCATTTTGAAAAGTGAAATGCATGAAAAGGTGAAACTCAAAATGATGATCAGTTTCTAAAGAGAAAAAACACGGGGAATATTATGGGCAGATTAATGGTTGGAAAGGATTTGAATTAATGATATTTCCCTTAATCAAATTCCAACCTTGGAAGTAGAAGTAACACTAGATAATAACACAAAGTTGTTGGGAGCACGAAAACTACCATGACCAAAACTTTCTAGTGAACACAAAATTTAGGAAAAACTATGACAAAACATCCATAAAATTGTAGGTCATAAGTTATATTGAAGAAAATAATGTTGCATTCATTATTTTATCTAGAACTCCCAACCCCACCCGTACCAAATTTTCAAGATCTGGTAACTAGGTTTTACTATTGAATAGATTGACCCAATTTATATATTACCTTGAAATCATATTCCAAGAATAGTAACAACCAATGAGCAATATGTCCAATGACCTATGGTTTGCCATCAAGTACACCAATACAATGTGATCAATAAAATGCACATTTTTCCCCCCTAAATAGCTACCTATTGTTCGAACTTCTGCAAAACATATATCATTATTAAGGTTTGTAATGATTGAGTAGTCAACAAGCATACACAATTAGTTCATCATATTTATTGGTCACATTTTTTGTTAACCTAGCCTTTATTGCCAATAATGAAACATTGGTATGAGCTTGGAACTTTGTTTACCAATTTGAACAATTAGAATTGGAGCTTGTACATATCAAATCTTAATTGGCTCCCATGTTTTCTAGCATTCTTATGTCCATTCAAACATTTGTGATTTGTGCATTAACCTAGTTATAAAAGCCATGATAATAAAAGAAATTTTATGAAACATTTTTAGAATTGAACCATTTCAATAAAAGCTTAAACATACCTACCTACCAAGTTAGGCCAAATTTAAATTTGAAGAAAAATGCTTAATAAATAATTGGCAAATGTGTTTAATTCTTGAAAAAAAAATATAAAAATTGCCTAAATGTTTGAAAAAGTGTATGCCATAAAAGTTGTTTGATTTCATAAAAGAATTAATAACATTAAAATATTTAATGCAATGAAACTAGATTAAGCATACAAAGAACACAAATAAACATTCAAAGTTGTGACCACTCATATAACCAAATTGAACCAAATAAAGAAAAAATTGAAATTAAATATCACTCAAGTTGAGGACACAATTATGTTCTATGTGAAGAGTAGCTAGACATTGGCTCATACTCTCTTTTACTTCAACATTTTAATAAATATTAGATATGTTTTCAGGATTGAAACCTTTTGAATCAACATCTATCCCGAATCTACAAACAAAGAATTGATCATATTAGTATGTAAAACCTCAATCTAAAATCTACAATCAAATGTTTTTAAACTCCTACAATGCTCCCATTTGGATTTAATCATCTTTTGATGTAAACCCAAATACTCACTCATATGGCTCCCATAGCCATATGAGTACCATCTCACACAATGTGAGTAAATCAACTTTGTGGGCAAGTGTATTGCTTCCAACTACTCTTACATATTACTTGTTAACCATGTTTTGAAGTAAAAAGCAAAACTTTAAAGTTCATTACAAAATAACATCACAAGGTTGTATTTTGGATGTGCAATTTGCGAGCACAAATAAAAGACGAATGTTGGGGTACTTTTCTTTCATCCAATCCTAAAATTTGGATGATTGATGGATACTACAACAATCAATGAACCAAACCTTCTTTTAGTCATTGGGTAAATCCAATCATTCTCATTCTAATTGAAAATAATGAACCAAATTCATTTCACAAATTGTTGGCATGTATGTAGGTTTGACCAATGATTATTAGACACAACTAATGTAAAGCCACTATGATCCACAACCCTTTTCGCATCGAGGCTTTTTGGTAATGACCTATTTGTCTTACCTTTGTAAACAACTTGAAAAGGAATCAAGTTTCCATTTGCAATACATGAAACAACACATGTAACAACACACTTGTTTTTAACTCCAATTTGCACCACATCCTTTTTGCTACATTTTTCCCATGTGTGTTTTCCAACCATGGGTATAAGGTAAATGTCAATTTGATCAATATTAACCACTAAGAATGCGAAGATGTTGTATAAAATCACCAAGTATGCAATGCAATATGTCATGCAAGCCCTTTGAATTTCCTAATCATTAGTGAATTTTCCATACGCTGTTATTGGGCGTTGGAAATTTGAACCCAACCGTTCATGCATGAACTTATATTTGAACCATAATGTGACATTGATTTTTTCTAGAAGTTCCAAATTTTTTAAGGTGTACCAAAATCTTATCATAGTGTCACTTTTTCTGTCTTTTTTACCCATTAATTTTTACCATGTAAAGACACATTTATGGATGATTATGATGGAATCTAAAATTGTAATGGTTCAAAATATAGTCATTTTGAAATTTTTGACAACTTTTGATTCATTATTTTTTATGGGGATCAAAATATAGGGTAAAAAAGGACTGCAGTAAAGACTAGGCCTTTTTCATCATGTGTGCTACACCTTAAAGGATTCACTTGAAAGTGGAGGGAGTCTTTGCTTTAAAGTAGCCAAGAATAATGGGTTGTATTATCTTTACATGGAAACATTGACTCGTTACTTGCATTCCTAACAATTCACATAATCCTTATACAATGTGAGGTTCTAAAATCAATAATGGGTCTTCATTCTATACCCATGGAGCCCAAAAGTGTGAATGTTCCACCATTTGTGGCACATGCAACTTCAACTCTCTTTGTGTAGTAAACCATTTGTCAAATGTGCCTTGACCAAGCTTGTCATAAAGGTTAATCATATATCTTGGATTTTTATAAACCCTTTTGAAATAATTCATCACATCTCTAGAATTCCTATATTTTTTTGTGGCCACCGAACTAGGTGGCCACAACCAATTAGAATCCCATTTTTGGTATTTTCCTCATCACTGTCGATTTTTGCTTCTTAAATTGCCTTCCCCAACTTGGGGAAAATTCATTAACAATTTTTTATCTAATGTTTAATGATGACTTTGGAGAAGTTGGAGGAAAAATTTAAGGGTTATAATCTTTTCAAAATTTTGAAGATGTCCTCTTTTATGTTTTGGAATTTGCTTTGACACATGATTGGTGCTATTGGAAGGTAATGACATAATACCTTTTCTTTGCATACAATCCAAGTATTCATCCTTATTTCCTCATTGAAACACATCTTATATGAGTAAAAACTTCATTGTGTTTATAATTCAAGAACCAAAAAAATGGTAAAAGTTGGAACTTTAAGAAAAAAAAACAATTTTCAACGTAAAAAACAAAAGAAATGACATCTATTGCCATTTTTTCAACTTGAAAAAACTAAAAGAAAAAACCTTAAACAAAAATATTCCTTGTATTGATCACTCAAATGCATTTAAATACTATAAGTATAAAAATGTAAAATGTAGAATAATATGGAATATAGATGTTAATGGGTGAAATTGTGGCCCCCAATCATTACCCCTCCCATAGAAGGTAAGACTAGGGGACAAGGTTGACACCTTATTATATGCCTAGGGGTCTACAAACCTTTATAACACTATTGTCCCTCCTTTCTCCATGCTTGCAAGTTCCCTAGTGGCTTTGCCTACCACCTACAACCTTTGACATCCCTCCTTTATGGCCCTTTCATCTACAACCCACTTTTGTACCCCCTAATTTCCACCACCATGGACTGGCTCCTACCTTCATGTGGTAGCCATTAGTTTAGGGCTCTAAAGATTACCTAGGAATCAACCCTTTTACCTTTTGTTTTAGAAGAAATGTAGAGATACTAGTTAAAGGAAACATCTTACTTTTAACACTAAAACAACTATACCTTCCACATTTAATAGAACATCAAAGCAATATATGAAACTTGAATCCTTCAACCATCTTCCATTAAAATCACACACAAAGTACATATTTCTTTCTCCATTTTTCTTTTCCACACTCAAAGTAAGTCTTCTCCATCCCCCAAAAATCTTTAATGAATCTCCTCCTCCTTCTTCTATCCCCCTTCCCCATGTACCACACACAAGGCCCACATTGACCCCTAGAAAATAAGGCCCTTATCCTAATCCCTTCCTAGAAATCTCCTAGTTGATTGGGTAAATTACCCCCAATCACTCACTAACCCAAGCTATTTAATCCCACTAGTTTCACCCCTTGGGTAAGGGACGATAAGTCTACCACTAGTAACTGATAGTCACTAGGAGGCTTATGGAACTATTTAGTCAATAAATTTCTACCTATTAACAAAAGAGACAAACAAATCCCGAAAAAAAAAAAAAACACCAAACTTTTACAACTAATTGGGCACAAAGTTCAAATGCATGAAGAAAAATGTGTTGGTCACATGCATCTTCAAATAATAAGTTTATAGGGGAACTTTTTTTTTTCTTATAAACTTTAATTGCTCAAATAACAAAGTCAAACTCATGTCATAATGAAGCAATTACTATACATGTTTATTAAGTTAGGAAGAGGAAATATGTGTAGAAATTGTACTTTTTAAATTGATGTTTGAAAGTTGTTCTTGAAACTTTCTAAAACAATGATAGTAGCAAGCTTGAAACATAATTTCCAAAGTCATGTGCTATTTAATTTCCAACTTTTTAAACCCATGTGCTATCTAAACACTTGTCCTCATTTGATAATCTAACATGAACAAAATAATAACCTAAATGCCTAATTTTACAAAAATTTCAATCCCTTCTAGTTAATAGACTTTTCCCAAATTTAATAAATATTAGGCCACAAAGTCCCTAACTTGGTAGGCAAGTACAATATATGTAACAAAACAATGGGAACATACATGTTGCTGATGGCTTGCATCTATTTCAAATTGGACAACTTATCTTCTTCAGACAAAATGAATTCAATTTTATGCATCCTAAAAAGACCTATAAACACACTTTTCTAAATTCAAATAGATTTCATACTCCCATGCACTTCTGGAAACATTAATGTAGCTTTGTTAAATGTCTTTCTATATTGTTAAAAATTATAATATCATTTAGAAAGTACAACAATGTATTTGGGGAATGCTTAACTCATTATTCACTAACAAATAAAAGGTTTTTAAAACTCCAAATGGCATTCCTAATAATAAAAATGCACCCCAATCCATGACAAAAATCATCTCATATTAAGGTCTTTTAGTGCAATGGAAATATACTAGTAATAAAAGAATCCATCCAAAAAGGAATAAGTCTTGTGACCAACTATAATGTTTAGTGCTTCATTTATGAAAGATAAAAGATAAGGATTCTTTTTCATTATTGCATTCAACTTCCTAAAATCTACACAAATTTTTTTTTAATTCTTTCTTGGCATGATCATAATTGGTGACAACCATGTTGCAAGCTCCTTAATAACTTGGATAATTAACTACTATTAATTCATCCAAATCGTGCTTCACTATTGTAACATAATTTAGGTTCATTCAACACATGGTTTGATGTGCCAATGGAATGGATTTATCCAAGTCAATGTTGAACCAACTTGAGTGAAATTAGATTCAAATTCTTATAGGTTCATTCCTAGCCAATGTTGAAAACAATTCCAATTTAGTGGCATACATCATGTCTTTTTTTTCATCCGTTTCTCCTCTTTAAAAACCAAACATAACTTTACATAGTGTCACTTGCTTTTATGCCTTAAAGGCTTAATATCTACAATATTTCAAATTGCCCCATTCCCAACTTGAATGATGAAGTTACATTGCTACCCAATCATGGGATTTCCTACAATAATAATATTTTTAACATCTAATTTTGATAAAAAATGCTACAAGTTGGGAATGACCCATTCATTGCACCAATGATGTATGGCATTCCTCGTATAATTGCAAATTTTTTGGTCAAGACCTTAAACCAAAATTCATTTGGAAATTGTATGAACAATTTTAAATATATAATTTCACCATGTTGATGAATTTTCTCACTATAACCACCCAAACTATATCTTTAGCTACTCCAAACAAATCATCCACTAATTGAAAATGATTCCCATGTCCTAACTTTATCTTCTAGGGCAATTTTATCCCTCATACATGTAAAAATAAAAGCCCTTACTATGGCCAATGGTATTATCACAACTTCATTTTTAAAACAAGGTTTCATAAGGTTTCACAAACCACATGATTCAAGTGTTTAAATCATATTAATCACCCCTTAATGATAAAAGAAATTTCCATGACTAATCAATAAGGAGGTCTTTAATACAAGTGCTCCAATTTGACAAGCATTACATTAGAAACTTCCATGACTAATCAATAAGGAGGCTTTAATACAAGTGCTCCAATTTGTCAACCACTACATTTGAAACTTCCATGACTAATCAATAAAGAGGCCTTTAATACAAGTGCTCCAATTTGACAACCACTATATTTGAAGTGTTCAAGAAGTGCAATCATTCCACTTTGACAAGCATAAAGGTAAAAGCACCCAAAATCATAAAGGGACCTTAAATTAAGTTGTAATATGAACCTCTATAATTTTATTTTATTTTATTTTGGGAGTGCACTATTACATTTCTTGTTGGTTTAAGGTTATTTTAAAAGTGATAATATGGTTTAACATTGTGGTTTAAGATTACAATCCGGTTGTTTTAGATGTTATAGTAAACAATTGAAAAACCCAAGTAGGCTTTTAAAAGTTATTTTTTCCTCTCCTTAATGCCTTTCAAATCCAACCCATTTATGATCCCAATTGGGCACACATGGCTTTAACATTAAAATGCTTGTTTGACTATATGAAGGGCCTTCTTTTGAGGATTTGATGTGTTATATCCATGATTCATACACATGCATATTGACAATACATGAAACCCTTAACACAATTATTGACAAATTCATATCTAAATGAAAAAAATTCAAAAGATTAACTTTAACTTGGGGTGCATTTCAAATTGTCTTGTTTTAAAAAGAAATTAATGTAAGAAAAACCTTGAAGTTCGATTTACTGACCATTCTTATTTTGACGATTCCAAGTTCTTATATTTTAGATTTACACTTGAGGTGTAGTTGAGGTGTTCAAGAAATGCAAGCATTCCATTTCATGTATTATTGAGATGTTGGGGGACATGCAAGTGTTATCCAATTTGAAAAGCATTATTATGTCCTATAATTTGTGTCCTACCATTAGCCTAGGTCAAACTTGGTGATAAACAAATAAAAGATTCAAGTAGCCAATGAAAAGGCTCAACATGCACTCTTGAAGGGTTTAATGTTTTTCTTTTGGTGGGGGGTGGGGGGAGGGGGAGGTTTTTTTCCTTTGTCCCCAATGTGTTCCCAAGGGGTTCCCCAAGTTCTTGAGTTTTTCCCCAAGACATTCCCAATAACACCTTAGTTTTATGGCATATGGTTTGCCCAACCTTCAATTCTCATGTATAGAAATTGAAAAGGTGAGCCATAGAAGAACTCCTTTCAGGTATTTAGGGGAGAGAGAGGGAGAGGTATGGCAAGTTTTCATTAAGACTTGTCATTAAAAGAGGGGGTGAAAAATGGGTACTTAAAATAAAGGGTTTGTCAAAGGGGATTTACAATGCCACGTTTGGTTGATATTTCAAAGAAAATATAGATTGTTATTAAGATTTTGCTTTAGAATGAATGGCAATGGTAGTAGTGGTGGCAACTTTGTTGCCAATAATGTTGTTGCTTTCTTGTGTTATTTGTTAGTGCCACGTAAAAATAACAAAGAGAGAAAGACAAGTAAAGAGGGACATAGAGGAAAAAATTGTAGTGGGGGGGGCTAAAAAAAAAGGAAAGAGGGTTCTAGTTCCATTTCAATAAAAAAAGACTTGTTGTAAAAGATGGTTCCAATTCCATTTTAGTAAAAAAAAAGATTTGTTGTAAAAAGAAGGTTCCACTTCCATTTCAATAAAAAAAGAGTTGTAAAAGAGGTTCCAATTCCATTTTTGTAAAAAGAGGATTGGTTGTAAGTCCATTTGCAATTCCATTAGGAAGACTAATTGTAAATCTAGTTTTTAGATTTTGAAGGCACAATGGGGCATATGAAAGCAACCACTTTTGGGAACAAAGGAGGAGGATGGCAACGACGACAACACCATAATCAACAGGCAACAAAACAATGAAGGTGAAGATGCCAAGGAAGGGTGGGTTTTGTGTTTTTTTTCTTTCCTTTTTTTTGGTCTTATTTTGTGGTGGGTCCTATTTTTAATGTTTTTGTCAAGCCCATAAAGTTTTTTATCATCAAGAATACGGTTATTATCTATAAGTTAAACACAATGAAAGGTTTCTACCACAAAGAAAGAGATTTTGTCACAATCTTGGTTTTTTTTAGCTTTTGTCATAGTCCTAGATAAATAACAAAGGAAAAAAAGAAATAAAAATCAAAAAATGCATTGCAAGTGTGACCGTGTGAATACATAATGGCTAATCATTCATTGATCATATTTTTTTCTGGGTTTTATTTTGAGCAAAAGATTGAGGCTAGGGTGTTTTTCTATTATTGAAGTTATGTGTTTCTTTAGTTAGGTAGTCTAAAGAATAAAAAACTGAAAGTTTTTGGGCCCTTAACTTTTGCACAATAATTTTCAAAGTGTATAGTTTGTGTTAAACCTAAAAGTAAGGATGATGGTGTTCAAGGTTATGGCAAAGTTAAGTTATCCTTTGAAAGAAGACTTACTTGTTTATGATGTTTCTTCACCTTTTTCCTTTTGATTTGTTTAATTTTGTGCGGTTGGCTGCATAGGTTTAGGATTGCCATGTTGAAATAGGTAGTTTTTAGAAAGTTGGGTCAATTTGTAATTAGGCTCTTAATAAACCTCTTTCCTCATGGGCACAAAACATCCCATGTCCCCTAGTTCATCATGTTTCATTGAACCCCATAGTTCACATCGTTTATTTGCCTTTTCATACACCACCACAACTCCATTCCCCACCCCCTCTCCTATGCAAACCACACACCACCCTCTAACTCCCCATACCATTTTAACAAACCACACACCACCACTAACTCCCCCTATCGACCTTTAACCATTCGTGTGAGTGTGAAGCCCCAACCCAACATTTTCATAACCCCCCTAAATAATGCACATAGAATACCTTTTTCCTTTTCCACTTTGTTAGCCCTTATAGTTGCCCCATGATTAGAGCCCCCAACCTACCCCCATCCTCCCAACACACCTATAACTTCCACCTAGAGCCTCTTACCTTGCCTATGGGCGTCAATTTACCTTTCAAAGGTTAATTCATCATTAACGTTCTTGTCAAACATCCAATCCATCGAATCTAAACCTACATGACCATCCCAACCCAATACTAGGTCCCTTATTCCCAACCTATTTGCATAAGCTTAGGCTTGGGTTTTGACATTAAATGTCTTTGCCTTTCCATTTTAATTTTTGTTGTCTTTAATTGTACAATTGCATGCCTACCGCTTTACAATGTGATGTACAAGTGGTATTTCGTTTTCCACTAGATAAGTTGACACATGACCTTTATGATGTGGTAATTTGGCATTTGTTTTTCTTGTTACCCCAATGGTGTCTTACTTTGCTCCTTTAAAGGGGGGCCACTGGGCATAGGGAAACAAGGATCTAATTCAAACATTTTTTAGTGAGTGATTGGGAAACATGTAGGAGGCATTTTTTTAACAAGCCCGAGCTTTGGTAACAAATTCAATGACTTTTGCCCAACATGATCTTTCAACTCATAAACATTTTTTCCACAGTTTAGTCCTTGGATGTGCAAGAGAATATTTTCAAACAACACACATTTTGGCACCATTTTCTTTTGCACCTGTATCTTTTGACACCACCTTAGTTCTTATCACCCTACATCCTAAATCAAATGACTTCTTCATGTTTTAAAAAAAAAATTATGAACTAGACCAAGACCTTGAATTTTCATTTGATTCCTTCAAGTTAACATTTTAACATATGCCAAATTTATTTGTAAGTGGTCTTTCTAACACCTTTGAAATTGTTTTCACCCAAAAGATTTTGTAAATGGGTTCCCATAGTCATTTCAACTTTGTTTTCATATCACACAAGGTTACACTCCATGTCAAATTGCACATATTCTTGGGGCAACCCATTTCTTAACCATGACCAAACCTTCAAGTGAAATTCATCCCATTATCATAAAAGAAGCATTATATCGATTCACAAGCTATGTTTTATGCCTTCAATTTTGAGATGCCTTTGCAACACATTTTTCCCCACACCAATTCATAATAACAACTAAGGGTGGTTGTGAAGTAGTGATCCATGGCATTTGATGCACCTTGGACCTTCACCCTAATTGGGTTGTTTTCCAACTAAATGTGGCAAATGCTTTCAATTTAATGTTAAAAGGGTCATATTTCAAGAATTTCGTGCAACAGGTGGGGACATCATACAACTTATCCCTTTTGTTCGTGCATTCTATACATTTTAATCTCCTTTATTTTTTAATCATTATAACCATGATGGTAATGTCACGGTCATCCCTTTTGCCATGGGAATTTGTTAAGGTGATCCTTTGGGAGAGACATTATTTGCCCTAGCTCACCTCAGGGCATTACGTTCTTTAACTAGTCATTTCCCCTCTTGTCTATTTCCATCCATTACAGATAACATTCACATCATCAGCCCCCATTCCATTGTATTTTTTGCATATGAACACTTTTAAACTTAACTCTATGTGATAAATATTTCTATTTATCCTCAAAAATTTGTAGCATGGTCCTTCTTTGGTTTGTTGCCCCCATCCCATTTTAACACACCATTAGAAGGAATTAAAGTTTTGGGGGTTCCATTCAACACCTTATCATTCAAATCATCCTTCACTGAAGATACTTTGCTAAAAGATATTTGACATGTTGACCTTTTCCTTAAATTGGGCGATGTCCAAGTAACCTTTGGAATTTTAACTCATTGCTATGTGCAACGACCTTCATATTTATTACATTGCACACCTCCCTTTCCCACCTTCATAAATTCTTTTGTTTTTTTCAATTCTTTTTTCATTTAAATGTTTAGAAACCTTTGGGTTTAAGGTCTTTTGATAGCCTTGAAGGACTGTTAGCCCACAAACAAACCTCTCTCTTAATAATTTTTGTGGCATTGGGCTCATACCGACATCCACCATCACCCCAATGACCTATTTAGGGAGTTAGGCCCTTGTAGTTTAATCATAACTATTGGGGTCATGGTCAACCAACATCCCTTCCTTCTTGAAGTTTTAGCACAAATCAACAACAACACCTTCTTTTTCTAACAACACTTCAAAGCAACATGTGATTTTCTACCACCCCCAACACGAACATGTTTCCCTCCTTTTGAACAACTCATCAGACAACATATGGTTCATATTCAAAATTCCATTTTGGAACATTTGCACCATCATGCCCTTTTTATCATGTTGTCCAACAAGATATTTGAAGCCCATTGTGCTCAAATTTTATCATGTTTTAGCCTTGGGGTGCGTGCTTCATTTATAACCTGATTCATTTTCCCAACCTTTCAATTATTTTCCTTAATTTTTTCCACAAAGCTTTAGACGTGGTTTAGATTATCACATCGTTCAATTATAGGCCTCCTTTGATGTGTGTGCACACATCCCATTGACCCTATGGGTATCTACTTTTTACGTTGTGCTCATGGTAATGAACACACATGGACCCATGATGTAGTTCATGACATTTTTGTTGGCATTGTGCAAGACGTTAATTTCTATGTGGAACAAGAATAACTACATGCACTTTGACGCACCCCCAAGCTCCTTGATGGACTCAACTACGAGTCTAAAGAAGAAGACAACAAAAGGAGAAGGAGTTGGGGTGCGCTCCCTGGCTCGCAACATTTTGGGGGTAGAATTTGGAACACCTTTGGTGCATGGACGAGCCACGAGCAAACACAGATTCACAAGACTCACCATAACCTATACTTGGGGGAAGCCATCACCTTCCCCCTTATAATATACTCTGTGCCTTGCCACAGGACTAGCACCGAAATGTCATTTTGTTATGGGACTCCCAAGTGGGAGTCCCGAAATTCCCAAAGTTGAGACTCTCGCAACTTTGGGGGCCCATAACTTTGTGTGCAAACTTTCAATTGAGATGAGGTCTAAAGTAAAGTTGTAGCCCTCATCGAAATTCCAATGGTATGTGACACGCCACCTACACGCAAGGACATCAGGGTGATTCCCGACTTTTAATGATCAGGAGTTAAATTGCCAATTTGATTCCCGACTTTTCTTTTGACCATAACTTGTGTTTTAAGTGTCCAAATGGGTCATGCAAGCCCATTTCAAACATCTATGTTCCAAAATATTTCTAATGATATAAATAACTTCTTAATCCAATGAGTTTTGGCCCTTGTAATTGCCCTTTAAAAATTCGGGAGTTCATTTGGATTCCAACTCTCAAAGTGGGAGTTCATTTTCTCATACTTTTTAACACTCCATGACCATGAAATGTGACTCCTAGGCTCACTCTTGGCCCACACCTTTGCAAGCTCTTGCTTTGGGTATTAGGGCCTTGGTTGTGAGCCCAAGGTTAGGATTATGACACACTTCCTTTAACCACACTTAATTCTTCTTGTTAACAACTTGACATTGTGTTTACCAAAGATGGAATTTGCACCTTAGCTGACATTGCCATAATTGACCCAATGCATGCGGATTTATTTCCCCAATCTTGCACAACTGAAAGATTTATTACTTTCGAAGTGGCTCAAGCCAAAGAAAAGAAATATTGCGATTGACACCCCATTGATCAATTCCTCCCTCTAACAATTGAAGTATTTGGATGTTCACACAAACATGCATGTATATTTTTACACAATTGTGCCAATGTTATTTGGAACCTAAAAGGGCTAAAGGGCCTTCCCCTTTTTGTCTTGTTACTTTTGGGTTTCAAAGAACAGTTCCATGAAATTAGGATTTCGCGCTTTTGTATCCTTAGTCTTGTTTGACGCAAGCGCGAGCAGTGGATGATTCGCCAAAGGAGTTGACATCGGTGGCGCGCATGATTCCAGAATGATGAGGCACAATATTGCCACTCGAAGCTGTCTGTCAGTAGTTGCATCGCATTTTGTGAAACGGACTAACCATGCAACAATTCCTCAAGGAGGTAGCAGCAGCAACAGCAGCAGCTCCTGGTTACCTCTTCTTTTCAAGGTACAAGACTATCGTACCTTGAGGAATGAGGAATCGTCGAACTTGGGTGAAGGCAGTAACCACGAAGGAGCTCGGCAGCGATGGCGGGAGCTTCCACCAGTGCCTCCACAAATGGCTCTCCAAGCCCTGCTTCAGTCTCAAAACTACCAAACAAAAGCAGGTATGCAAAACTTCGGAACATTAAAACCCTAAACCCCTCAATCTTGAATTCGTGCGCGCGCATTAGAAGGGAATTCTGCATCCTTACATCCTCAATTTGACCTTTGCCCTCCTCCTCATTCAATTTGAAGCTTTGAGGTATTCAAGAGGCTCCGTACATTGATAATTGATGCTCTGGTCTGCTGAGGGTTTTCCGTTTGCATTCCCAACCTTTGAATCTGCCTACCGATTTGGACCATTGGCTACATTGCCGGTTTCAATGCATACTTGGCTTCATCTTCTTAATCTCAATCTCAATAATATGTATCTACAGATTCCAAATCATGCAAGTCCTATGATGGTTGTAATAGGTCATCCAAGGATAGGTTGCTCAATGCAGCTGGCAGTTGTAAAATCGAACAGTATGCAGGGTTTATGGTTACAAAACTTAGGGAGATTGGAGGGTTGAAGGTGACTTTTCTACATCTTTTTATACCTGATTTGGATTTTTGGGCTTTCAGATATGGTGGAAGGTGGAGTATTGGAAGGGCAAGGGAAGGTGAAGCCCCTGACAGCATTGCGGTGGGTTTCAAAGTGCTGCCCAGATGTTCCTCAGAGCCTGATAAACAAGCTGTTTCGGTTACGCCAGGTATGGAAATTCAGTTTTGCTGGGGGCTAAGACCATTCTGTTCAGGTTGCTCTTTGAGTATCCTCCTATGACATCCTTCCTTTGCTGTGTTGAAAACCCGACTAGATATCTAAGTTCCACAAACCCAAAAATTTCTGAGCATGGTGTTATCAAAGTCTTGAATACTTTTGCTCTGGAATTAGATGTAGTAGAAGTTTTGGGAGAAATGTAGTGATGTTTGCAGCGGTCACTTGGCTCTAAAGAAGACAGATGCCATTGTGTTGCAGGTTTTTTACTTTCTTTAATGGTCATTCACATGGTCTATTGCACATGTGATGTGCTCACTTGAGACATGAAATTATAGAGTATTTTTGTGCTGAATTGTTGTTCTGTTTTTGTTTTTGGAAAAAAATGTTGTGCAGAATGAGTCTATTCAATGATTTGAAATCTGCTGGATGTTGTGTGATGAGCAGATTAGAGTGAGGTCATCATCTCCTCTCTGCGAGCCTTCCTCTGTCCCTGCTGGTCAGCGGCTGAACAGGGTACTTTAAATGGCTTCACCTATCTATGACAGACTTCAATGCTCTGATGCTCTTTAGACCATTTTCCCTGGAGAACGCTGAGCATTTATCAAGTTTAGTGAACACTGTTGATAACCCGCAGTTGACTCAATATTATGTTGAACTGGTTGACATGAAAATTTGTTATGTACATTCAATGTAATTGAGGTTTGAGCAAATGCCTGTAAATGTCAGAAGGTTTCCTGGATGTCAACAGGTGTCAGGAAAGGTAGTTCTAAAAGAGGGAGCGGTTCTAGTTATGCCTGCAGCTGTCGTCACACTCCGATCTCAAGAAGGCATGGAGGTTTCTGGAAAGACTATGCATGCCTTGGGAAGGACAACTCATGAACCAACACCAGAAGAGATTGAGTGGCTCCGCAGCCTCATCCTACACATGGCAAGTTATCATATGAATTTGGTGTGGAAGAACGAGTCCCAATGATGAGTGCAAATTCTTCCAGAAGGTCTAATAATGGAATCTTATTTGATTGCTGTAGGACAAGGAGTTGATCATCATCAACAAGCCTTGTGGACTTGCTGTCCAGGTTGGTTTCATGAAGGCTTATGCTTTAGTATAGTTTCTCTGAATGAATGTTCCTCTTTGAATGCAGTTAAAGAGGTTGTTGTCAATTTTGAGTGTACACACCAGGTTTGCAACCATGGAATATGACATTGAGGAGTGACACTACTGTTAGGGAGGCACAGAGGTGAGGAGAAGCCTGGATTCCATGATGGGAGCAGCTCTCTCCTTCAACTACAGTGAAGGTCCTCGACTGGTACTGTGCCCAAACATATATCAATTAACTGTGTCTCTTTCACTTTCTGAGAAACAGCATGTGAAACTGATGTATAATAGTGTTGCAATCTAGAAGAGGAAAAACTTGATTCACAGGAGGGTTACTTGCTTGAGAAGCCTTGTTTAGTGAAGTCTTATGTTTGTATTCTGTACAGGGGAAAAATTGAGCTTCTTTGTCACTTTTCAGGTACATCGGTTGGATAAGGAAACAAGTGGTGCTATGGTGATTGGTCGCACTCATCAAAGTACAGTGTTCTTGCATGCCCTGCTGCGGATAAAATCTTCTGAAATGACTCAACTGTGGAGGGTATTGTTTTCTCCGCACTTTCCTCATCTTTGAGTTCATAAGCCTGTTGGTCTGCCTGCCATTTGTTGAGTTTGATTGCTAGAGGATTGATGTTACAGCAGTGGATTGAATGCTCCTCTTAGGTTAACCCCAATGGTATATCTCTATGTGCATCCAAAGTTATTCAAGAAGCAGCAGTTTACTTGTCTGTAGGTGTTTGTTGATATTGCAGGGTCATGGGCAAAACATAGAGCGCAGGTACTGGGCATTGGTGGTGGGGACCCCTACCAAGTTGCAAGGCCGTATTTCATCACCTCTTGCAAAGGTTCTGATCAGTGTCTACTGTTAAAGCAAAACATGCATCCTGCAAGACAGCTTCTAAAGAAGCTCTTGTTTTAATTTTTTTGCTGCTGACTTCTTGCTAAGTCAAGTGACTGCTCAGAGGTCAATCTTGCACAAAACCAAGGATTGATAACAGCGCAGAGGAGACCAATCAAGAGTTCACTCAAGCACATGATTCAACAAACAGTCAGGCTTCTCCCTTGACATGTAAATGTTGTGTTATGGCATGGAGGTTCCTGTGGGCAGTTCCTACAGCAATTCCTGATTCTGTGTATTGGGTGCAGGTAAGCACTAGTGGTGGTAAGCTGGAGAAGATGAGGGTGACTCATAGAAGTCATCCTGATGCACAGGAGGCAATTACAGACTATCAGGTCCTTGGACCTTCTGCTCTTGGTGAGTCCACTGCAATACCTGTGAGGAATTTTGAATAATTGCTGAGAGGGTTGCAATAATGTGTAACTTCATCTGTGGTTCTGAGCATAGTATCCATTCAGGAGTCTTCGGGTTCACAAGTTGTGCCAATGTTCACCACATGCAAAGTGTTTATTATAGTCCAGGATGGAAACTGCTCAGTTGCAGGGAAATGGAACTGTATGTTGGGTTGTTTGACTCATGGCAGACAGCTTGAAATCAAGATATTTCTGTACTCTTTTGTACAGTTCTCTTGGTTTCGGTTTTGTTTTCTCTTTCTTAGGGTTGGGTTTCCTCTTTTTGATCCTTGCTGATATCTTGCTGTTGTGTTGTCAGATATGAAGTCTCTATAATCTAATTAGTGAGACATCTCTCAACTGTATTGAGATTGACATGGATTGTAAGTAGGGTGATGTTCTCAGTACTGACAAAGATATGGTTCGTTACTAGATCTACCAGATTTCACTCTGTCAAAGATGAACTCATGTTGTTCATGGTGTCTAATACATGATTTTTTGGTGTGTAGGCTGCACTTGGCTGGAGCTTCACCCTCTGACTGGTCGCAAGCATCAGGTTTGTGAATTCTTTTCCTCATTTTCTTTGCTCACTGGATTCTAACAGACGAAGGTCGTTGAGAGACTCAATATGATATTACAATACCAGTCTAGCTCAATTTGAAGTTTAATGGTGCCTCATAAAGTGCAATCTTCCTGCAGAGTAGTTGGATCAGAATGAATCATAGGTTTGCATTGTGTGCCCTTCAAGTACCATTTTCTGGGTGTGTAAGTTAGATTGATGAGTGTAGATGCTACTGTGCATCAGATACGAGTACACTGTGCAGAAGTGTTGGGGACTCCAATTGTTGGTGACTACAAGTATGGCTGGTGTGCCTTGAAGAATTGGCCTCCCAAGGATGAGCACAACCCAGAGAACACATTAGCTCCAAATGATTGCAAACGGCGCCAGAAGGGTGACATCTTCTCAAATACGCCCTTGTTACATCTGCATTGCCACAAGTTGAGTCTTCCTAATGTAGCTAGGATATTTAAGCATCAAGAATCAGCTAAAACAGATTATGAAGCTGGTCATAGAATGGTACAATCATGTGATGATGTCTTGGATGTAGTTGCTCCCTTACCCCCCCACATGGCATCTAGTTGGAATGAGAAACTTGTTTCAGGAGTAGACCTTTGAGTGTCATTCTTTAAGAAGTCATAGTCTGCTTATGATTATATCAGGGATCTATTCCCCTCTCAAGGACAACACTTTTGCAGCCCCAAAAGTTGCCAACTGAAGCCTACACCTTGATGGTCCATCTGCAAGGATGCCATCAACTCAAAGTATTCTGAAGGAAGGTTCTCCCCTGAAGCAGGGTGGATGCCACTTGGTGACCTTGAAACTAATCAGCCCTACTCAGAAAGGTAGCTCTAGACAACACAAGGACTCTCTGCTTTCAGATTGAACAGAAGACATGGATTTAGTATCTGAACTGTGAGACAGAGTCCTCAAGGTTTATCCTGTGACATTTTTGACAAGCACTCTCAACCAGAGTATGCAGGTATTGAAATGATTAGATTGCCTCATGATCATTCCAATATCTGAATGACTGCAAATCTGGGGATTATCAATAGTCAATTTTACAGATTCTTGAGACTTTGTAGTTGTAAGAAGTTTTTTGTCTTCCAGATGGTCAGTCTTATTGTCTTTCTGAAGGCAAAAGGCTACCCTTTAAAATTTCTTCTAAAGAGAACTAGAGGGTTGGTTCTTAAAGAAAAATTCCTGTTTTGAATTTCCGCTTTTGGCATTTTCAGAATGATTTTGCTTCGGGTCATGTAAGTGGGGAGCTTCTGTAAGCCCACTTGTTCTTAGTCTTTCCCTGTTCTTTCCCCTTTCTGTCTTTCTTTGTTTCTTTGTCTCGTCTGTTGCTAGCCAGTAGTATGGCTGAGTCTTCCCATTGCTTCCGGAATTGCAGCAGAAACTCAGTTTGTAGGATGGTGCTTGTCACTGGCCTTTACCCACTGTAGGGAGCTGATGAAGTCAGTGGGGAAGTTGTGATAGTTAAGTCACTATCATACAT
>Ga0116231_10003365_pt1 | contig 33300 bp, 35 predicted proteins | sample S1TSphgellanicum_2_FD_89695 | JGI IMG/M metagenome (GOLD analysis project Ga0116231, IMG submission 89695) | Host-associated microbial communities from peat moss isolated from Minnesota, USA - S1T2_Fd - Sphagnum magellanicum MG | ecosystem: Host-associated > Plants > Peat moss > Unclassified... | reverse complement strand
AGAGAGAGAGAGAGAGAGAGACAACGAAAAAAAAAGTGGATCAATACCGAAAAGCTCACATTAGATCTTGGCAAGGTAGCCAGAGTAAGCAAGACAACTGCAAAACATATGCAAAGGGGAAAATCTTAGACTGTTCATTGCTGCAGCAGGTTGTTCAACTGCTAAGTAGTCAGAATGAGCAGGAGCACTCATCAAAGGCGTGCTCTTCTTGAGGAAAAAGGAGAAACTAATGCTGAGCTCTCTGTGAGAAGGTTATGTGGGAGGGGAGAGATATAGGTGTGTATGAGTCCATACTCAGCACCTGGGATAGTCTCGGGGTGGTGAAGGTAGCCATTGGTCTTGTGCATTTCCCTCGCGTACAAAAAATGCAGTCTCCATTCCCCAAGAAGTATGAAGCTCTAGGTGACAGTGAAGAAGCCAGACTCCTGCAATCCCATGATGATCACACACACCACCAGCTTCTGCAAAGATCAATGGATAATAACATAGCGCAAGGAAGAATTCAATAGATAGATATATTTTGCAAAGGAAAATCATTGATGAGGAGGAAATAGAAGCAACAGTCAGGAGATCATGGGTACCAGGATTGTCAGCCACAAAGCGAAGAGCAAGCCAGCCTCCTGAGGGCACACCATATGTGTTGCGCAGGGGAGGGTTGATGAGGTTGAAACTGGCAGGGCTCGTTGCAGGATCATAGTTCCCATAACCCTTGCCTACAATGTACACACTGTAGCCATGGAGATGGAATGGGTGTGTCTCAAATTCCAAGATTGAAGTGTCTTGAAGTATCAACTACAGCAGTGTGCATACCACAAATCCCAATGTCAATGATTCGATCTGAGTATGAACTTGGAAGAAGATTGACCATGTTTGTGATGCAATTTTCCTCTCTGTAAGGTGATGTAAGAAGAATGAGAGAGAGAGGGGAGTACCTGGACATTGGAATTGAATCCGATGGCACTCAGCCGTGTTCCATGCTCCGGATACCATGCAGATGTTGGGGGTGGAGGTCCTGTGTAATCGAATGGAGTGTCGGGCTGGTCAGGAAATGAGAGATTGAAGTCTGCTCCGGACACAAGCACTCCCCGACCTGACAAGTAGCCATACTCCAACAGAGATCTCCTGGCAGTGGTGGGAAGGTTGAAAGTGATGTTGTTCACGGACCCACGAAGCCTATTTCCATTGATGCCATCACAAGTCGGAAGAGGAGGGCAGCTCTGGTTACTGGCAAGACCATATCCAACTGTGTAGAACAAGTGTCTGTCCACCGTTTTTGGGACTGACAGTAGCTGGTTGCTGTTGTTCAAAGTGAATTGCTGTGCCTCAAAGTAGTCTCTGTATGAGGAATCATTGTGAGATGGCATTCGGGGCATGATGGGGCTGGATCCACCCGAGGCTGGGTACTCCAGAAGTGCAGTTGCTGGTATGGTTGGAAATGGGATCTGCCAATCAAAGACCCACAAAGATGAAGGCCCTAGAGAATGAAGATCTGAAGAACTTTCTTTCATGAGCTCCTATTTTCAAAGCCAAAATTACAGAACACGCATCATCTAGGAACTACCCATTGCTGCAAAACAAAATGCAGCAACACAGAGAGAGACAGATGGAGAGCAAGAGAGGAGCGAATACACTGGAGCTATTGGGCATGGAGAAGACAGAAGCAGCCATGTAGAATCTGCCTCTCTGGTGACTTGCAGTGAGAAGTGCATCAAGTGTTTGGCCAGGCTGAATGAGGATAACATTGACAGTGAAGGGCATGACATAGGCAGAGTCGAATTTCACCACCGTAAGACGATGCTTTGCCACTGCAAAGAAGAGAGCAAAGTTCATACATGCATTCACCAAACGAAGGAGATAAGTGTGCCCTGACTGCAATTGCAGTCTGTAAGCATCTGTTGCTGATGAGTTGTAGAGGAAACCGGGTTGTCCATTGATGGTCAGTGCATTGGGGAGATTGTAGCTCCCTCCTCTGGCCAGTGCTCGTGCAATCACCTCTTCCACATCCTCATTCCACCATTCCCCTGGCAGATTGCCATTACCCACATGACCCACATTGCTCAGATCCCCTCCTACCACATTTGGAGTGACAACAAACCACTTCTTCTTTTCAACTTCTAGAATTCCTCAAAAAACCAACTTGATCTGATGCTTTCAATCCTGTTGAAAAAAGGAAAAAGACTGAGAAACAACTTCAGGTATGCATGGTAAAGAAGAAGTCTTTCATTTTCCTGTTGGACCTGAGCAGTGACAGTTCAAGAATATAGAAGAAATGTGTGGATTTGTTTACCAAGGATGATTGGGACCTCTGTGTTTGGTTGTGGAAATGGGTAGTTCTCATGAGGCTGGACAATCAGAGCTCCGTGGATTGAAGCTCTGTGCCAAGATGTGTGTGCATGATACCATAGTGTACCAGTTTGATTCTGCACCCGAAACCTGCAATCAAGCGTTCAGGATTCCAACAATTAATATGGTGATGCACATAACATGTCAGATCAATTGCATGGCAATGGGTTCAAGCTTTGGTCTGTGAGTGAATCATGGAGCATAGAGGAAGAATGAAGAATAAGAAGAAGAAGAAGATGATGATGATCTACACATATTATCATGTCCTTCTTAGCTGCTGCATGGACCTGTGAGTATAGGACTGGAACTTCTGGAGAGGACATTGAGTGATGTATGGCACTCCATCTGCCCAACAAGTGTGTATTTGCCTCACACCATGCCTGCAAAACAAAGTTCAACATTGAATGGAATGTGCATCATGGATCATTGATCTTCTTCCTTGCTTGCTTGTTTGCAGCTCAAACAAAACCCTGCAGTTCTTTCTCCATCTTGTTGCCTGCCTTGTCTGTCTGCAAAAGGTCTTGTACAGGTCTCTTGGAGCTCAATCAACCCACTTACAAACCTCCATATTCCAAACAAAAAGCAACAAATGGGTACAAGAGGTCCAAAGGGAAAATTTTCATGATCCTTCTCTGGAGATGCTTCTGAGAAACAGAAATTGATCTCACAAGGAAAAAAAGAAATCTTCACAACAAATTTTTCTGGGTTTGCTGCAGAAAAATGGAATTGTTGAAAGAAGAATGTTCACAGACGAGTACTAGTAGTACACCTACCAGTGGATTGTGAGAGGGTGCTCCACCAGATTGGTGACAGAAATGACTAAGGTATCTCCCTCCTTTGCATGGATGGTAGGCCCTGGAAACTGGCCATTGACAAGCATGATCTGCTTGGTGCAGCCAAGACGAGTCACACTCTTGTACGCCACCTGAATTCACAAATGGGTTTTTTTCCCAGATAGATGGATGGTTGGTTTTCCAATCCACCCACAAGCCACCCTCCCGCCCATGCAAATTGATCAACACAATGAATACTATTCTGGAAATTTGCAGCACATAGATTCACATAACAGTTTCATAAATCTTTTGCATGGAACTCTAGAATTCATGAATGTATCTATGTATGTATGGTACCTGGAAGTCATAGTATCGAGTACTTGGCCCATCTGTGGTCTGAGGAGAATCAATGATCTGACCAGAATCTCCAGACTGATCAACAACAACCATCTGACCCGATACACAATTCAATCTGCTGCACACACCAAGCAACAAAAGAAGACAAAGATGAAGAAGAAGAATCCTGATCCCCAACAGATGACACTCCACATGCTGCTGCTGCTGCTGCTGCTTCAGATGTCTCAATTGGTACACCATTTTTTTGTCTCTGTTGCTGCAAAGATGCTACAGATTTTGAAAAAAGCTTCCCAAAAAAGATCTACACAAATACAATACTAAGATCAACAACGACTCCTCCTCCTCCTCCTGATCATCATCATCATCATCATCATCTTTTGTATCAAAACAAAGCCAATCAAAACCTCTTGAAGATCAAACCCAAAGCCAAAACAAAAAGGAAACAAATCAATCTGGATTCTGCTACACCTTGAAGATCAAGACAAACACAAAATCAATCCATCTGCTACGTACATACATCTTGAAGGATCAAACCCAAAACAAAAAAATAATCACACAATCAATCTTATTACATCTTGAAATTGCAGTGGAATTTTGCCAATAAGAAAAAAACCGTAAGCAAAATCTCATCAGTCTCTCAATCTTTCAAAATCCCAAAACACCCAAACAAACAAACAAACAAACAAAAAGGAAACCCACAACCAAGCATGTTATACAATTCCTTCATCATCATCATCATCAAATACAAAAACCACGACAAAAATGCAAAACAAAAACACATCAAGATTTACAACCAAAAAACAACCAAACTAAACACGAGTTTTTTGCAATTTTAGTAATTGTAGTAATGTGATTTTGAATGGGGAATTTTTGGTTGTGATTTTTTTTTTTAAAAAAATTTTTTTTTTGGGGGAAAAACACTTGTGATGAAACTTTTCTCTCTTATATAATTTGAATGAGAGAAAAGGAATTTGAAAGTTTGAATCCAAGTTATGTAACCCCCACATTTTTACTGGCTAGTAGTGTAAGGGTAAAGCACAAGGGTGGCCCGCGCTCTCAAAAGTATTGGGCGCCTAGGGAGACGCCGGTCGCCAAGTCTGGCCCCACATTTTGGGAATGTCCCCCACCCCCTATGGCCTTTACTTTACCCAAAGGTTTTTTTTTTTGTTTTTTTATAAATTTAATTATTTAATTATTTAAATAATTTAGTAAAAGAAAAATTATAAAACTTGGGTGATGGGCCTATCAAAGAGGCCAATCAAATAAATAAAACAATAAAATTTTAGGGGTCCCCACAACTAATTAATATAGATCACAATTACACTACTTATGTTATCCCATGTTTATTAACTTAACCTTAATCACCAATTGTGAATTTTTTTATAAAAAAAAATGCTTCCTAAACTCCCAACAATGCTTTTCTATGAACAAATAATAGGAGAATCCAAACCATATGTCACATACTTTAGTACAATGTCAAATAACTTTATTAATTTTGCACTTGTCAAATAATCTAATAATTTTGAAGATTCCATTGTCAAAAATTGGAAAATTTCCTAAATTGTTGCAAAAATATTTTTCTATTTTCCTTCACAATTTGTTTTTCTTTGACAAAAGCATTTTTTTTTGAAATTTTCAACATTTCTACAAAATAATATAATTTGTGTCAAAGCTGCCCAAAGCACTACAATATTATTATGATGTTGTATTATTATGTGTTATATTTTGATTTTTCCGAAGGAATATCATACCAAATTATTTGGTTTTTTTTTGGCTAAATAAAATTGCCAAAATCAATTTTCACCTCTCAAATTCATTCAAAATCCTTTCTGAGACCCTGAGACCCTGAGACCTCAAAAACAAAAAAAAAAGGTCCCGGGTTCAAACCCTGTGGAGTGCAGTTCAAACTTCTGCCAGCCCTTTACCAATGAGCTTGACTTGGGGGTCCCAATGGCTTGTTAGGTCAAGTCTACTCTTGTGCTTCAAAAATAAAATAAAACAAAATAAAATAAATTTCATAATTGGCCACACAATTAGACCACATTCCACATCAACCATCAAATCATTTCATTGAAACCTAAACAATAAACCCTAAAATGATGGCAAATCATCAAACCCAAAACCCTAAAACGATGGCAAATGATCGAACCCCAAACCCTAAAATGATCACAAATGATCCAACTCCAAACCCTAAACCCTAGAATGATCGCAAATGATCGAACCCCAAACCCTAAAATAATCACAAATGATCCAACTCCAAACCCTAAACCCTAAAATGATCGCAAATGATTGAACCCCAAACCCTAAAATCTAAAATGATCACAAGTGATTGAACCTCAAACCCTAAACTCTAAAATAATCACAAATGATCAAACCCCAAACCCTAAACCCTAAAATAATCACAAATGATCAAACCCCAAACCCTAAACCCTAAAATGATTTCAAATGATCAAACCCCAAACCCAAAGCCCTGAAATGATGATCGCAAATGATCGGAACTCAAACCCTAAATCCTAAAATGATCACAAATGATCAAACCCCAAACCCTAAACCCTAAAATCATCATCAATGATTTAATTGAAACTTAAACCATAAAGCTAGAATGAACAAGATCGTCACTCATTTAATGAACCCTAAGGCCTAAAACCCTATAAAACTCATCAATTATACCCTAAAACCCTAAACCTCAAACCCTAAAAAAACCCATTACACAAAAATGATGGCTCAATCAGGTTCCTTGAACCTCTGCCCGGCCTCATTTACACTGGCATAATGGGTCAGGTTCTCGCCCATTCCAGAGATACATGACACATCCTCCTCCAATCCCTGTCCCATTACACCGGCATAATATGCTGGCAGGTTCCAGAAATATATGATTATCTTCTCCAGTCCTTCCCCCATTACAGTACATAATTTCATGGGGCAAATTCTTTTGGCCCATTCCAAAAATATTATGATAATTTCCTGCAGTCCCTGCCCCAAATTACAGAGCACATAATCTCCTCCTACCCCTTCTCCACTTTGTGGGCAGGTTCTTGATCATTCCGGACTACAGAATGTGCTCCTCCCTCTCCTCCTGCGATTCCCGGGCAGGTTCTTGCCCATTCCATAGCACAGAATGTCCTCCTCCTCCACCGCCTCCGGGCAGGTTCTTGCTCATTCCGGACACAGAATGTCCTCCTCTTCCTCCTCCTCCGCTTCACACTGCGTTGTTTCTGCTGCTCTTTTGTTTTTCGGTGGTGCTTTTGCGGTTGTTTCAGGAACTGCAAACCCTAAACCTTGTTCCACCCCCATGACACGGATTGCTACGACGACTACTTCCAGTGTTGTTGCCTTGTCCGCTTTGCCAGTCATTGGCATTTTGATGCTGTGGTAGTTAGTAGTAGTAGTAGTAGTAGTAGTGATGATGGCGCCCATCATCAGATCGGAAGTTACTGCATCCACTGTGCGATTGCCGTCAGCCTGGAATTCGCAGGACTCCAAGCAGACGTTACTGTACGTTTATGATCACGGCCTCAAAATTGCCTACCATGGTATGTATGTATGTATGATGTGTGCGGGGGTTTTTGTTCCTCCCACTTTTCCTCTCTACTTCTTTTACCATTTTTTGTTTGCTGCCAGTTTCGCTACTCTTTTGGGATTTTTATTTTTATTTTTTTCTTTCTTTCTTTTTTGTCCTCAGTGTGTGTGCGTTTTGTCCTCGGTTCATGTTTTTCTCACTCAGGGCTTCAGTGTAGAATCGAACTCCCTTTGCTCTTGGTTTTGTTTGTCTGGAGGAGAGAAAAAAAACATTTGAGTAACTAGGGGGGCTCCAATTTTAGGGTTTCAGCATATGGAAAGAAGCTTCACAATGTGACACTAGCCTTTGCAGAGATTTCCATGGTTATTACTGTTTGATGGATTCTAAAGCAAGTGCAGAACAGTGAAAAGGAATTGATTTGCAGTACAAAATCAACTACAATTTTGTAGTCCCAGTGATTGCAATCTTGAGGTTATGACCCTCCTGAGTCCCCTAGTGCATATGTAGCCTGTCTGTCTGCAGACCATCAGTTCAGCATCTGGATTTTCTGCCTTCTCTAGGAACTCCTCCATATGTGTAAAGACAAGCTGGAATCAAGCACTCAGTATCTGTGGCAAATCATTTGCATGTGTTGGTCACAGGTTCTGGCAAAGCGGACTCGGATGCAGGGGCTATTCGGTCAGATAATCCTGCTCCTGAAAGTGCACATCTCTACTACTTTGAGGTCACTATTATAAGCAAAGGCAGGGATGGGTGTGTTACTGTCTCTCTTTAGTACTCATATGAATTTGATTCTGGATTTTAAAGCCACTGACACAGTAGTGTGTGAAATGGCAAAGAAAACTGTTATCTGAGCTCAAACCAATGAGCTTTGTTTCTCAGAGGCAGTTCAATCAACTACCTTACTAGGTTGACATCTGCTTGTGGGATTTGCAAACTGCTGATGGTGGATGCAATGGCAGGAACTGTTGTCTGAGCTCAAGCTGATGAGCTTTTGTTTCTCAGAGGCAGTTGGATCATCTAACTTATACAAGGCTGACCTCTTTGGCCATTCCACAAAACTAGCAAGTGTCTGACAGAACTGGTTTTTATCAATTTGTGTCTCAACTGGCAAATGTGGCAGATACATCGGTGTTGGCTTAAGTGCACAACAAGCCTCTCTCAACAAACTCCCTGGTACATGTCTTAAATACTTGACTGTGCCATTTCTATTTCCTGCCTAGGATAGGCAGGTTTGGTTCCTTTTCTAAGACTAAATTACTATCTCCTTGAACAGGATTCGAGAGGAATAGTTTTGGATACCATGCGGATGATGGCAATGCATTCAATGGTAGGTGAGTGTCTGTTTCTGTCATTTAAAGGTCTACTGTGGTGCGGATCACTTTTGAAGGATCTTTTATGAGAGCTTTTCAGATGTCAGGAGGTATGCAGGAGTTGTTACTTTCAGAAACACACTAGCTTGCTCACTGCCTGAACTCCGATTGGAAGATTGGCAGGAGTTTGTGACTTTCAGCATTGAACTGGCAGGTGTGCATGCAATTCTAGCCATGAGGGTACCTCATATGGTCCTGTATTTGGCACAAACGATGTCATTGGATGCCTCCTCAATCAGGTGCTGTGAACAAATCCTTCATGATTTAGATGGTTGCATGTGTGTCACTCTCTTTGTGTTTGGAATCTTGTGAAAGTGTTGAACTGGGTCTTTTGCCACCCTTTGCTACATAGGGCTAATGTGCACTTGCTCTTCTCCACCTCAGTGCTCTTTTACACTAGACATTTCTTGCTGGTAATGTTGTTTTCTGTGCTGCAGATGGACCACACAATCTCATACACAAAAAATGGGACCAACCTTGGAGTTGCTTTCAGAAATGTGAAAGGTAATTGTTTCTTCTTACGTCTGTTAATGTATTGAATTTGTACAACCTGTTCTCAAAGGGGATATGGATCCCAAACCTGCAGAATGAATTATCATAGGGCCATAACTTGCACTTGTGCAGGCTTGGTTCTTTACCCAACAGTGGGCCTACGGACACCAGGCGAGAAAGTTGAAGCAAACTTTGGTGCAAAGCCATTTGTGTTCAACCTGGAAGGCTTTCAACAAGTATGAGCTTTGATTGCACCATTGCACCTTGCCAGCATGGTTTGATGGCCTTGTCGTTCTCAGTGGCACCCTTTCATGTCATACTCAGCTTAACTAATCATAGGCAGCTTCACAGCCTTGGACTCTCGTTTGTGAGTCCTTTTGCTTATTGTTCAGTCTGAAGAATGATACACAGTCTGCCAAAGAATTGTAACTAAGTGTTGCTCGAGCAATTGGGTTTCTTCCTCCATTTTTTAAGTTGTTCTATAGGGTTGAATCCAGAATATTTAACTTTTTATGATTGCAAATAGCTTTGGACCTTGGTGTCTGTGTTTGTTTGACTGATTCGGTATTCTTTTCTGCAGGAGCTCAATATGAAGACAATAGTGAGCATTGATGCCATTGGAATACCTGATCAAAATTCTTGTCTTCACTCACTGGTATACATCATGGCTGGAAGTTTCTGTATTTGTGCAAATTGAGACCTTCTTGTGAGGATCATACTGGATCCTGGCCTCTGAGACTTTGCTTGGTGATCTGTAAGCTTCCATGAGCTTGATTGTACTTCAAATGGTTTCTCTTGTGATTTCTTGGATTTTGCAGGAGCTTAACTTTCAGAAGGCATTGACAGTCTTGACAAGTTCTTGGTCAGAATGTGCACATATTGATGTGATTTGTATGCCTAATGTGAATTGCAATATTTCAGATTCAACCAAATTTTGCAGAAGTCAATAGTCAGTTTTATAGGCTCTTAATGCTTGTGGCCCAAAACCATTCTTTGTAGCTCAAATGGCAAGCTTAATTAGTCTTCTGAAGAGACAACATACCTCTTCCAAGTTTCTATTAAACCAAATCTGAGGTTTCCTTAAGAAGATTTTTTTTCTTTTTGGTGTTTCTACCTTTTCAATTTTCATGGCCTCAAAAGATTGTCATCTCAAGGTTCCTCCGTGTGGTTTCTCTCTTCCCTTTTACTCTGTTTCATTTTGTTTTCTTCTTACTGTCCTTGGTTGTATCATTCTCTTTTATGTTCTGTTGACCTAGCCAGCATTATGGCTGAGTCTTCTTGATGCTGGCAGTCTTGTGACAAACTCAGTATGTTTTTTAATGTATGTAAAGTGTTTTTGTAAAACTTTCTCTGCAATCCTATAGATATGCTTAATGTACAACAGTGACCTCCACCAACTGCCAGGGGCTGATGAAGTCAGTGGGATTATTATGGTAGCCAGTAACCACTATACATTTTTCTGATGAAGGTCACTGAACATGCATGTGACTGTTGTTCAAACTGCTCCTCAGTTCAAGTGCAAGAATTGAGTGCAGATTTGCAGCATACTTAAGAAGTGTTCTCCTGTGGAAGGAGCATTACCATAAGATTTAGCCATAAGGGATGAAGGTGCTGCAGAAATCATGAGAGTTGCCCCTCAACAATTTGGTTGTACAAGGATGGCTCATTAATGGTGTATTGGGTATTAACTCAGAAACATGGAGCTTAGAATCCAGAAGATGGGGACCTGGAAATTGGGTGTTCTGCTGTTTTTGCATGTGAGAGTTCAACTGAAGGAGAAACAGATGAGTAATTATTTTGCTCCACTACATGGTGGTGCCAGGTTCTATCCTATTTGGTGCACTTTGGATACAATGAGACTGCAATGGCTATGCTTAGGGAATCTGCTCTTGAAGAGAAAGCATTGTCACAAAAAAATGGGGAGAGTATGCTACAACGAAAAAGTACTGTTTTCCTACTCGAGATTTGTTGTCAGATAATAGGGGGTTCATATGACTGTGAATTTGCATGAATTTTTGTTTCATGTCTGTTGTGAACCAGTGGACTGCATAGTGGAGTGCTTATCTGTTAAGACATTGGTTTTGGAATGTTGACAGGGATTCGTGATGCAGTTCTTGCAGGTGAAATAGATGAGGTCAGTTTATCTGCTTCCTTGACAACTGCAGTTCCAAAGGCTCAGTTTATCAATTGCTTGCTGGCCTCAGAGAACTTTCAATAGTAATTGTTGCTGGCAGAGTTTTGAATGTAGTGTCATTTAGCTCTAGAGTGCAGGCTGGCAACCTTAGGTGCCAGCCAATGTGAAATTGTGAGTGTTATAGGACAGACTGTGCACTGCAATTTGGAATCCTGTCATCCTTGGTGATTTGGCTGGTGCTTCTGCACACTGGCTCTGAATACTTTCTGCCTGCTGATCTTTTGGTGCTTTTGCTCTTGATGGGTGCAGGCAATTGAACAAACAAACCTCATTGCCCCAGAGGTACTTTGGCTGTCCCAATTTTGCCAGTGAGATGCCCTGACATTATGGTCTCTTGAAAACAATGAATGATTCAAGATGGTGATCACCCGTACTGCTTGTGGGTCTGCAGCTATTCATGTCACAGCCATCGGTGTTATTTGAACTGAAGTGCCAAAAATTTGTTGAGATGGTATGTCAAACTTTGTATCCCCTTGTTCAATATCACATTTGTAGCTAGATATGATTTCTCAAGTGACTGTTGTGCTTTATGCATGTATGCATGTGTGGAGGAAATGTCTTGTGCAAGTAAATGGCTGAAGTTGAGAATTGTTGTTAAGAAACATAGAGTTGTAATTCTTTATCGACTCACATTCTCAAACACCATATCTGCAGACTTGATCAAACTACTTGCATAAGCCTTAAAGACAGTGTTCTTTTTTGCTCCCAGCATTTTTGTGTTGAACTTCTAACTCCAATCTAAATCGGTCCTTGTTTTTTTGTGACTGTTACTTTGTGGGTGCAATTTTTTCTTTCTTTTCTTACCCTATTGGAACCACAGTTTTGTTTAAGCTCTGCTGGAAGTCAGGCCACTCTTCCTTGTCTGATGGATTGTAGCTCTTAGAGTTTAAACCTGGCACTGACTTTAGGCTACCAAACTCAACTATTCACAACCTGAATCCAATTCTTGAACTTGTCCCCTTTGCATCCACTCATCAATTTGCCTTTAGTTTCAACTTCAAATTCTATTTTTGTTGCGGCCTTTGGTAGTCAGTCCCATTTATGTGAACCTTGAAATTTTACTTGATATGTAGCTTAATATGTCAGATCCTGATGTGCAACACCACCACCTAGTTCCTTTTTCATGCTATGAGAAGTCTTTGAAGTGGGTCAATATGTCTGGAAATGGGAAGATGCTGGTGAAAGAGGTAAGATGTGATCAGTTTCAAACCAGTAAGAAATTCTTATGATTTGTGGACTCAGAAACAAGGACTAAACATAACAACACAGAAGATTATCAGGCAGGTGGACTGTTGGAAGGTGGCAAGTCACATACTCTTTTACTATTTGCAATGGGTTACATTATTTGAAGTCCTGAGTAGAGTGGTGTGTGTTGCAGGTGAGGAATGGAGATGATGAAGCAACTATGGCATATGGTCGTACAGAACTGTGTGATTTTGAAACTGAATCAGAGGACAACAAGCTGCATCTACAGGTAATTGACCTTGTGTTGAATCTTGTGAACACCTTGCCCACATTTAGCATGGTTGTGGTAAAGCAAAGCTCAACCTAAATCCACATTTCCAAGAAGTTCATGCCACTCTCTGTGGTGTTTTCTGGCTCTCATAAAGAATCTGCTGTCATCCTACCAAGAAAAAGTTTCTTATTCAATCTTGTGCAGTAACAACCAAATGTCACTTGCCTTTTCTGGAACAGGAGGTGTTCTCCTTGCTGGCATATCCACATCCAGAAAACTCTCCACTGGGGTATTTGTTTGAGGCATCACGGCGCCAATGTGTTGCTGAGGCTCTTAATGAAGCCATCCTAGGTGAGAACCATGAGGATCACTCTCTGAATGAACTCAAGAGCATCAATTTCTCAGCATTTTTGCATCATGCAGTTATCTTATCACAGCATGGTACATCATATATCTCTAGTTAGGCATGAATGTCTGATGCACTTGTAGAATGTCTCAAGGACAATTCACTGGGTTAAAGATTGTCTGAGGAGTTCCTTTCATTAACTTTCTGGTGTTTATTTGTGTGCTGGAATAGTTTCTCAAAACAAGCCATCCTTGCCACCTCTAGAGGTATGCTTCTTAACTTCAACTAAGGATAAGGTGATGAAAGAACTGTGAAAAGATGTTGAGGCAAGCATTCATGGAGTTGTTTTTTCTAGTCATTCAGACACCCACCTAATAGTTATGGATCGCTGAAGTTTCTTCCCCAGATGAAGTGTTTGTGAGATGTCTGAATTCACATGGAGAAATCAGAATGAGCACTTTTGTTAAAGAATCTACTATGCTCTTGATTTTGAGAAAGGTGTTGGAACAGTATATTTCTGGGGGATCCCTGAAAAATGGATTCACTTCAGTTGCTGAGGTTGAAGATTTCATTACAGGTGTTGCATAAGCATGTTGCAGTAATCAGAGATGTACTTGCACAGCAATCATCTGGGGCAACTACTATGGTACTTTCTTTCTCTGGCACTTGTCTTACTGCTGCCCTCCTATTACTCATGCTGTTTGACAATGTAGACCTAGCCTTTGGCACCAGGTCAGTTATGGGATTTGTGCAGAATTCATTTTGACTTCTCATGGTTTTAATTCAGTCAGGAGGGTAAAGTATTACCAGGCAGCTTATTAGTGAGAAATCTCCTGTATGATTTTCAAGATGGTTTAGGTGTTGACAGTGTGAATCAGGAATCACACTGCTAGGAGTTTTCTGATATCAGACTGAAGAAGGCATGCTTTAGTGCAGATTGACATGTATACGGATGTTCATGGGCTTCAACACATGTGCAACAACACACATTCAAGGACTGGAAATTGAAGATGGGAGATAAAGGAAGGGAAGTTAGAAGTGCTGTGTTTGGTAGTGTACTGTCTTTGTGAATGGTCCAATCTGCTTTGCACTCAGATGCTGAAAATTGACTGTGCTACAAAGCTCTGCAAGTGTACTCTTGGAACTGACTTCTGGGGGATTGTAGTTAGGGTCATGCAACATGCGGGTTGCTTGGTGAAGGAGTTTCAGTGGATGTTGGGAGTTGTTTCTATGCACGGGAATTAGCTTTTGACCTTTGGTAGTACAATTTTTAGTCTGGACAACTTGCCTAATAAGTATTTGCTTCCTGCATAGGATGCCTTTTGCCTTCCCAACTTTGGAGGTTCATGTAAATTGATTTTGCAGGTAGCATTGTTGTTCCAGGAATAATATACCAGATCTTTTTTTTTTTAAAAATTGTCATTCCATGATTGTTGGTTGTTTCCTGGAGTTTTACACCCCAAGGATCAAATTACAGTTTGAACAACTTCTGTGGATTTTGTGTTATCACTGCAGAATAAGAGTTTCTCCTGTTATGTTACATCTCATCTGTTGTTCAAACAGATCAAGTAGACTACGAGAGACATTGCCTTTAATGAGGTATGTTGGTGCATGCTAGTGTTCTGAAATAGAGGAAAGTCACAAACTTCTGGAAGACCAGCATGAGCATGAGGCCTATGTATGTATCTAGAGCCTTTGTTGAGTTCTTGTATTGGATGCCTCAGGGCACATGAAGGGTTTTATCACTGGGTCCTCTGTTAGATGCCTGCCAGTCTATTCAGGCTTCTACCACTGGATCCTGTTACACAGTGCTCTGCATGCTGTATTGGCAAATGCAAATGGTGGAGCTTGTTTCACACAGTGAATGAACCTCTAGCCAACTTCAGGAGTGTTGTGAAGCTTCAAAAGCAAATTTTATCTCCCCCCCCTTTTGCTTGCACTACTACTAGGTGGGTCTATGCCACGTTCTTTGTGTTTTTGAGCTTTTGGTTGCATGTTGCAGCTGCTCTGTTGATACTTGATTTTGCACTCCTCAGATCTAGCTATGCTGTGTCCATGACTTGAATTCAGGAATAACTTATGGAACACAGTATGTGCAGCAGCTACCCAACTGTACAGATACCCCCTTGTGCTGTCTGAGGCTTCAATGCAACCTCAATCTTCACATGTCCATCTCACAAAACTTGTGTGATATACTCTAGTTTCTTGTGCATATGAGAATTGACTTGTGTTTTTGGGTTCAGACAGGATTAGATGAGAGAGTGTGGATTAGGAACAGCAGATTTTGCAGAGTTTATGGAAGGGCTTGTGGCATGGAAACATGCAGTTTTCGGGAGCCTCCCAAATTCTTTTGCAATTTTCTGCTATCATCATACAGACATGTGCAGAGAGGATGATGCAGCCCTCGGAACTTCTTCAGCATTTTCTGCAAAACACTAACCAGAAATGCACAGGGGATGATGATGGCCATGAGAGTGTTGAGCTTTGCTAGATGTTATCTTATCCACAAGAAGAGCATCTCTGAGAGCAAGGCTCAGATGTTTTGTTTTCCTTGTGCACAAGATGAGCATCTCTGCAAGATACTTTCTTATGCACACAAAAGCCATCTCTGGAAGGAAAGCCTAGATGCTCATTTCCTTGCTAAGGAAGAAACAATCAGGAGAGAAGCAGCTGTCAGTTCAGATCTGCAACAAGAAGAAGAGGAGGATATGAGATGGGTATTCTTCTTCTTCTTCTGCATCTTCTTTGAGACTAACAATCCACAGCTGTTAGGTCTCAGCTTTGTAAGCAGGATTAGGCAAGCCAAGCTTCACCTAATTGCAGTCTCTTGGCTTTGGAATCTCATTCATGCATGCAGCAATTGGATCTTGGCTGTTGTCTTTTTGTCTCTCATAGAGAGGGGGGTGATGGTGATGTGATGAGAGAGAGAGAGGTCCAGTCTTTTGATTCCAGACCTAATTTCCTTGGCAACAGCAGCAGCCAGCAACAGGAGTAGAAGAAGAGCAGCAGGGGTGCAGAACAACATGCAGAACAAACAACTTGAGTAGTTTGGGATGTGCTCACCTCATTCTTCTCTGTCTTTCTGGCAGCTGCTGCCAGGGATGGATGATCAGAAGAGTGAGAGATTTCCAGTACTTTTGTCTTCTTCTTCCTTCTGCCCTAGTTGAATTCCTGTTGCCTAGCTTGGATTCCTCATATGGTGTTGTGGTTTGTGGTGTTTGTCTTCTCTGCCTCATACTTTCTTCATGTGTAGGAAGGTTAGGGTTTGTGATTGTTTCTTGCTTTCATGTGGAGGTAGGTTAGGGTTTGTGACTCTTTCTTGCTTTCATGTGCAGGTAGGTTAACTGTTGAAGAAGAGAGAGAGACGTCATCAGATCCCTGGGATCATGGATTTGGAGGATTCCTTTGGAGCTGATGCATGATGTTTGTGTTACGGCTTTTCGGTTTGTATACATACCTATGCTTGTTAATTCTTGGGTAAGGGGAGCTTTGGTACTCTAGATCAATTTCAGTTAGTCCTTCATCATCATACCCACTTTCCCCCTTTCTACTTCATCATGGAATTGGTCAGCACAATTGTTATTGGGTTGGTGCTTATACATTTTGCTTGTCCTGTTTCAAGTTGTTGAGGGTTTGCAAGCTGTTGCAACAGGTGGTAACGTCAGATGTTAGGTTACCTTCTTCCATGGGTCTGTGTGTTGGACAAGTCATATGATTTGCAGTTCTTCAGATTGTGTACATCTTATCTAACCATCTATATGTCATTTGTCAATTGAATTTGAGCTCTACTCCTTCCCTCTCTGTCTCCCATTCCTCTTTATCACTCGTGAATTTGAGCAGTCAGTCATCCAGACTGCAGCAGGAGTCCCTGGAAGGGGGAATGCTCAAGAGGTGGTGACTGAAGCCCAAGTCAAATTCCAAGGTCCCTGGTCGGAACATAATAGCAAAAGTTCACTATTAGAGTGCACCTGGCAAACTCCTCAATTAACAGACAGGAATCTCCATCCTCCAACCATTCATCTGCCAGAATGAAACTCCCAGTTCAAAGGGTCAAGAAAAGAAAGATACAGAAAACTGGGGCAAGTTGATATTCCAACTCAAACAGAAGCATCCTGAGCAAGGTACAATTGTAGGTCCCTTTTTTCTTTGGACTAGATGCCTAGTGAGCAGTTATTGATCCACATGGGGTGATTCAGATCATGGTAGTTCCAACTCTTTTTCTTGCTTTGTGTAATATGCTTGCACAGAAGCCTTGGTACCCTACCTATGACTGATGTTTGGCACTTCTTTGCTGAATATTTATAATATAAGGCAAGGTTTGGCAATTTCAAATTTAATTTTCCAAATTTCTAACAGTTGAGGAATAAATATGCAAACGACATCTTGTGTTGTGCACTTGTAATAGTAACCTAATGGTTTTCAATTTCAACAATTTCAATGAATATCAATAAAAATTTCTCTTTTTTTCAGGTAGACCTTTTGTGGCTTATTTTGTGTCAAACATCAGTCATAGGTACAGTATCTCTTGAATTTCAATAGAGGCTGTGTTTACTGTGGTGAACAGAGCCAGGGAAAGGCAAATTGAAAGAGGCCAATGTATGAAGTTGTAGGTTGTGAAAACGGGCCTTCTTCAACATCAACAAAATTTTAGGAAGAGAAGCGAACAGTTATTCCAAATGCATCAGCTCAAGAACATCTGCATCAACAACAGTTCAGGAGGAGAACTTGACATTGATCAAGGAGCCTTTAGTAGGCAAGAGTTCAACTCAGGATTATCCTAACGGAGGAGTCCCTCTTCAAAAAGTCAACAGAGACTTCAATCAGGATGGCAAAGCACCAGCCTCCTTCACTGCCTAGATGGAACGGTGAGCAGAACACAGCATGGCCCACTCTTGGCATCCCTGCAGCACCAAGTGCTTCTGGCTTGCAACAGATGAGTCAATCTAGTGCCAATCCCTTGGTTTTACAGTGGCATGAAATTTCAAGCCAGTCAAGATGGCAATGCCCCATTCCCCCTCACATAGCCACATTTGCTCCACTCTAGGTAGCATATCTTAACCTGCTTGTGAGTCATCTGTGCCTCTTCCTGTTTCTGCTCTCATTCCTGCAGCCCCCAATCGCCTGACAGTTCCCTTCTCTTCTTCAGCTTATGATATAGTGCGACCTTTGGCCTCTTGCAGTTGGACTAGTCCTGGCAACTTAGTGATAGAGTTAGTGGGTGCTGCTGCAATTTCAGACAAAGGGTACCTTGTACGTAGAACAGTGGTGCAGAAGCCACTAACTAAAGTAGCAACAATGAAACAACTGGAGGTCTTGGGGCATTGGATTTGCCAGCAGGGCCTTGAGTCTGTGAAACAGCCAAAGAAACCAGAGTTTTCTCATGCGGATATTTCTGCTAGCCTTGAATGCCCCAACATGGACTCAGGTATCCAAAGACATTCATCAAGTTTGGTTGTTGAGGATTTGTGGAAGACTCCTCAAGCTGCTGCTTGTGAATTGAGAATTGGAATGTGTGAACCTAGGTGTAGAAATAGCACTAGTTTAACATGATCTTGAGAGTCTATGCTCTTTTTCTTTTTCTTTTTCTTCCTGCAAACAGGTGAAATCTGTACTGGGTTGTAAATCTTTATATCTACATTGGCCAAGGTAATTTGTACTCATTTGTAGAGCAACCCATCACATTAAATGATGTGCAAATCATAGCTTGCCAACTGTAGATCATTTTTGTTTCTTTATCCATCACCCAGTTTCTCTCTTACAATTGATTGTAGTAGTTACCCTTTGAAAACTTTTTGCAGGTTGTCAAGCTTCAAGAGTACCAGTACAGTTTTGGCCTTGAAAGCATCTCAATTGTGAACCAAGGGTATGTGCATGCGTCCCTCCTTTGTGCAGTAATAGATTTTTTTTGTCTGCTCATTTTGGTGAAGGCAGACAGAGTAATTTATTCTTTGATGTTGTTGCTGAGTAGTGCATTGTGTTACATTCCAACTGAAGTGTTTGTTCTCGAATTTTCTCTGTGGTCTCATGAGTTACGTTTGCTGTTGTTTGCAACTTGCATACCTTTGTCTATTTGAGTAAAATTTGAACAGCTTCTAGTCTACTGTTGTCAAGTCTCTTTGTGCAAGCAAGTATGTATATATATGATAGTGCAAGATGAGGGATGAGATAGTGCATTCATGTCTTTGGTTCTAATTGTGTAGCCATAAACATAGAAGGATGGTTAGTTTTTTTTTTTTTGGTCTATAGCCAGATTTGGCTAAATCTACCTAGGAACGATCATCATTTCTTCTACATCTTCCTATGGATGATAGCCACTTTGGCTACAAACAAAAATTCCTATGAGACCACTTGTCTATAGTTGGCTCTATGTGTGCAATAAGTGGGAAGGAGGTGGGATCTAGACCCCTCCCATCTTGTATGTGCTAGCTAACATTGAGCTAAATGGTCATTTTTTGGCTTTGTTACTTAACATTGAAGAAAAGGTTTTAAATCTAGGTTTTTAGGCTAGATTGAATGTTGGCTAACACAAAGCTAACACCGCTTGCCACCTAGGATGCCATGTCATCGGTATTGTTACCTAACAATCCATATATGAATGCGCTTGAAAATTAGGAAAACTTAACATTGACTAACCATCAATTTAACACCATGTGTGAATCATGCTTTCAAGAGTTTGGGAATAGAGTGTTGGAAGCAATATTTGAACGATTTCATCACCATTTGGGGACATGGTTATGCTAGCATGCATGCCATGGTCACCATGGCCACCATGGCCACCATCAGCTTTGGCTTCCATTAATAAATGATACACTAATAGGATTGGATGAAGCATTTACGTGCAACAAATCTAGCTCCATCCAATGGCCAATTCATTGAAAAAGATGGACATTATGTGTCATAGTGTGCACACTTCTCCAACACATGTTTAGCTAATGCAAACATGGTTTGGGTTCAAACTACATCCTTTGTTTATAAATAGAATATTAATGGTGGTCATGACCTAGGATGGCTAGTCCCTAACATGGCAAACACTAAATAGATGCAATGAACATTAAGTAGATGCAACAATTTACATCATCTCCAATTCAAAGGGTACACAAGTTTGAGCATGACCGTCATTAAGCCCTTGATTGTTCATCTTAAGATCAAACTTTCTTTGACATTTTGATTAGTGAATATGACAGGCTTTCACATATCAATCAATTTTCATCATTAATTCTTTGCATTTTCATCCCTTGCCTTTCTTAGATTTTAGTCCTCTTGAATCTCTTTTTTTTTGGGAAGCCTTTACTTTATCCATTGAATTTTGAGGATTTCAGCTTCATATTTCAACTTTCATTTCCACCATCTTCTTTGCCAGGTTTGAGCTTTCTTGCATTTTTTTGACCTTGATTTCATCTACAATCAGTTTTCCCAATTTTAACTTCCCTCAATCCTATCATCCCCAACCCTCCTATTCATTTGCCATCTTTCTTGGATCCAATCTTTTTTGGCCTTCATCAAACATTATTTTTCCTAGATTTCAATTTTCTTAATTCCTACCTAAATTTTAGACTATCATTTCATCCATTTGTCTTTCCCATACTTTTCATCCTCCCAAATCCACATCTTATCAAATGCTTTAACTTTTGCAAATTTCATCTCATTTCATGGATTATCTTTCCTAGATCTTCCTTATCTTACATATCACCCTATGCTTATCTTTCCAAAATAGCTTTGTCATTTCACCATTTTTCAACTTGCTCGACTTTTTCAACCCGCTTATCATCCAATGGATTATCATTGCATAGCATGAAAGCTGGAGTAAAAGAAAAATGTTATACTCAATTTTGGTGAATGATAAAAGGAATCGGAAAAAGTTGATCAATGGGGAAGATGAATGAGTTTTAAAGTTTTCTTCATCATATATTCAAATCATCCTTCCTCTTGGTCTAGGAATCTATCCTCAACCCAACACATTGACATGCTTTGTTGAAATGCATTTAATGTCAAGCACAATTGATGAAGTTCCATCATAAAATCAAGCACATTCCTAATTTTGTTGTGGAAGAAAGCTATTTCTTTCTTGTTGGGTGCGACAAGGCAAACCTTTTTTTTTTGTTAACTTCATGGAATCATTGCACCCCTTTAATGTCTTCAACTAACAATTAATTAGGCTAATTTTTTGGGTTTCATGTGTTGAAGACGGTGTAAGAGTTTAGGGTTTAGGGTTTAGGACGTTATAACTTGTAACCATGTCAAATGTTGTGTCCAATATCAATCCCCAAAACTTCATAGGAGGCACACATTTGTGCATGTTGGGAATGCCATATGAGGATTTAAGAAAACTATAGTGCAATTTTCCAAGGGATTTCAAAGGGAAACATAAAACACCCATTGATTCTTTCACTTGGTGTATATTGAGGATGATTATATGATTATACCACATCCCATTTGCAGATTTCCTTTCTAAAATTTCACAAGTAGTTCCCCAACTAAATAAATAGGTTGTTTCAACTAGTATTCAATGACTTTTTAATGCAGGTAGTCCATAACTGGGGATGAAACTCCTGGGAGGACCAATTTTAGATGAGAAAACCAGTTTGATCCTGTCTTTTTTTTCATTTTTCTTCCTGTGTACAGTTTTCATCCTGATTTGTTGTTTCATCCTCAGTTTTGGCAAAACTAGGGTCCAGTACTGCCCATGCCACCCCCACAGCGCATGTGTGATGATGCTTTTGGTACCATTGGAAAGCCCTCGACAAGGCAGTGTGCACCATTTGTTGTTTCGCAACAATTTTCAGAGCGACGGAGCAAAAGCTAGCGATTTTAGAGTGCTTGTTTTCTCTTTGCAAATTGATTAAAATTTTGAATTTTTTAGCAAAGGTTCCATAAGTGAACACTGAAGTTTAAAAGCCCATTTGAACAGAATGATAGTGGGATGGGTGGAGCTTACTTTACAAAGAGGACCCACCCACCAGGTTCTTTTGAAGGGGTGCTAATGGATAGCATTTATGGAGAGGGGGGCTTACCAAATTGGTGGAAGAATCCTGCCTGACAGAGGAAAGGTTTCACAGACAAGATTGCTCTTACAATTCACAGACAAGATTGCTGTTACAATTCTCTTTGCTTTGCTTTGCTGATGCTGTTGCAACAGGACACAACATCATTCAGGGTTGTGATTTCAACTAGTACACTGATTTTTGTGCAGGAGGCTCTCTCTAAAGAAATAATACACAATCGATTGGCTGGAATTTGGATTGATCTGATTGTCGGTGAATTGTGAAGAACATGGTCTCATGAAAATTCCATAGCTGCTACAACCAGTCAAAATTTGGAGTTTTTCATACAAAAAAATGGGAAGTAAGAAGGAATTTTTGTAACAACATATTAACACTTTCATTGAGGAGGTGTGCTTTACTGCATTCACAAGCATTTGGAAGAAGAATAGATCTGCTTCATCCATAAAGAACAATTTATACAAAGCACTTGAACAGGGAGGGGAGGAGGGGCAACACAAAAAGCATCATCAATCAAACCCATAAACTCCAAAAACTTACTTTCTCTCCAAAAACTTACTTTCTCAGCTTGCTTTCGAGATCGAATGTGTTTCTAGTTTTCAAACCCTAAAAGATGACTTTTTAAAGCTGTATTCAATCTAATGTGTTTCTAAGTAATGGCCCTCACTGACATGCCATGGAAATCTTTTTGGGAGTTTTATAGAGGATGCTTGAAGAGGCCGCTAGTCAAAAGGACGCCAACATAAACATCATATCATTGCCATGATGAGTATAATAGTATTATGATGCAAGGTCCGAATCATTAGCATTGTGTTTCTTCTTCAACTTCAATTGCAAGGTATGAGATCAGCAGGGTGCAATTACTTTTGCCAATTCTGAGTGCATGAGAAATCAGTGCGTCCACACTTTTGTCTTCACTAAGGTAAAAGCTTATTGAGGAAGAAGAGATCATTTCGAAACGGGTCGAAGTACATGATGTCTAGTTTTGAGTGGGTTATAAGCCCACTTGATATAATTGCTTTTGCTGAATGTGGAGCACTAGAAATCAACGACGACATCGAGAATATATAGTGATTAGAGCATCTCCACCCACAACAATAAAAATGTGTATTGTACAAGATAATTTGGATGAAGCACATCTGGTGAATACCACACCCACCAACCCACCCACCCATCCAAATATGTAATTATTTCAAAACAATAGAGTTTTCTGTAAAGTCAGGAAAACACAGCACCAAAACCTTGAGTTTGGTCCAAAACAAGGTGAGATTCAAAAAAAACTCTGCCAAAATGTACATTAGCATTCAAAAGTGGGGGGAGGGGCAGTGGGGAACTAAAAAAAGCGCCATTTTTGGTTTTAAACATAGTTTCATCCTCTTTTGACCCCCCCTCTTTCCTTTTCCCTGAGCGCCTCCACTGCTGCTACATATATTTTCACTGCTCCTACCTGTACAACTACTATAATTACTGTCGAACCTTGTGCATTAAATGCCGAGTTTCAGCATGTCATATCCAGATTTAATAAAGTTTCCTTACTTTGTGGACCTCACTCAAAGAGGGGATAGGGGGTGGAAGGAGGCCCGAAAAGAGGGTGAAGAGAGGGTGACTTTAAGGAAAACTCTAATGAGTCTAGACTTTGAAAACCCCAAATTGAATATTTCAGGAAATTTTTGACAATCAAGTATAACTAAATGCAAGGTCTCCTTCATATTTTGAATCTATTTTGGCAACCCAATGGAGTGAACTCCATATACTCGGACTCAGCCTCTCAATTTCCTGGATGTATGCTAGAAGCTTGAAAAAATCATTGAGAATAAATATGAAGGGAGATAATGAAAAATGGTTGGATTTATTTATTTATTTATTTATTGCAGGAAACCCACAAATTTTGTTGATACCTATTTATTATTCATGTAGGCTAGCAGCTCTTGGGAAAATTGTTGGTGGATTAATGCCGGAAACCAAAACAAATGGTTGAGACTTGATGAGAGCATCATCCCTGCAAAGCTAATGGAAAAAATCCTTAGACTAAAAGCCAAAAAATGCCCATGAAATTTGTTGAGACTCTATTCATGCAACCCTAGTGAAATCAATTCTTGGATTTATGCAAGAAACCAAAATTTGAAGCTACTTGAAGTACAATGGAAGTAGTAATTGATTTCACCCCCATGTTGTTACAATGAGAGAGAGAGAGAGAGAAAGAGAGAGGGAAGGTGGCCATTGCATTTTCAGTTCCATGAACAACCAACATCCTTGAATTCCACTCTGAATAATCTTTGGGCTACAATTCTATGTATTGGTGGTGACAGCCAAAATGACCCCCAAAACTTCATTGCAAAGATAGATAGATAGATAGGTAGATAGATGTATATTAAGCCCCCCACAATAATATCATACTAGGTATATACTTAGTATTTGTACGATTTCCCCAAGGGACTAACAAATGGGTAATGAGTTGTGGATGCATCCAAAAGTTTTTTAAAAATTCTCTTTGTGATTGATTGGCCTTGTAGTTTGTAGAACATTTGGGGAGGATATAATGCATTTTTATCTTGGGAGTGTCCAACAATTTGAAACCCTAAACCACCCATCAACAAAAACAAGGTTTCAAATTGTTGAACACTCCCAAGATAAAATGCATTATATCCTCCCCGTTTGGTGCACCTTATGTAGACTACAAAGAGTAGGGATTTGAGGAAGGAATATAGGATAAAATGTGGGGCTATCAATCGGGAGCAATATAGGTGGGATGCATGAGAAATATGTGAACAATGTAAGAAACATTTGGCAAAGCATATGGGCTAAATCTAAGGAACACATGTAAAAGGCACATTTGAAACTATGGGGAACAACATAAAGAAACATGTGACAAAGCATATGTGATAAAAGTAAGGAACATTTGGAAAACAAATTGGGAACATTGTTAGGAACATTATTGGGAACATGTGATTGAAGAAATCTCCTATACACGAAAATACTCCAAGTTCCCTTATCCCTAGTATAGAAGAGGAGGGATATTATGCCTACTCCTCTAAAAGTGGGAGGGGTCATACACCTTGAAGGTAAGGTCCTTCCCACTCATAAGGACTAGACATAAGACCCTTCTAATTCTTAAGAAATAGGGGTAAGACCATAAGAAGCCTCTCGTCTTATGCCTTGTGATCTACTTACATTCTATTAAGGTGAATGGTACCTTTCACCTCATGCTTTACCGAGACTAAAAGGCCCAAGGTGGAGGGAGCATTCCCAAAGCACGGGGCCGGATTGAGTTGAGTTATCGCCTACTCCTAGGCCCGGGCAAGAACTTTTTAGAAAAAATTCCATGCATTTTCAATCATCTCCCGTGCTAGAATAGCCAAATGAACATTACATTCATGGAAGTTCCCAATTCAATTAGGAAAATGAGAAGCAAACCCTTCCACATTTGCAAGCTTCCTCAAATTAGGTAAGGAACATTTCTTCAGCTCTTCCTTCAATATCACTCCAAGAAGAGCCTCCAAAATGTTCCTTCCTTACCCTATACTTAATCCGAGAAGAATGCACATACACACACACACACACACACATACACAAAAGCTTGCTTTCTTCACCCTACAACACTTTTTTCATCATTTCATTTCAAAAAGGAGGCATTTTCATGATTTTCTTGCAATGGGTTTATTTTGATTTGTCAGTTATTCGTGTTTTGTTCTCACTAGATTACAAGTTATTTTGCTTTGCAAGAGGTCTCACCCATGTGATGATAATAATGCTAGCAACACCTTTTGATTGATGATGACTCATGGAGATGGGTCATGTGTAGTTGTTGTAGTTCTAGTAGTAGTAGTAGTAGTAGTAGTGGAGCACAAATTTTCTGAAAGTGGTACACCCTAACCCTAACCCTAACTTTAGAAAAAAGCTGAGAACAAGTTGAGAAATTTCATAACAAGGAGTTGACAAGAGTTGATGCTTACTTAGGTAGATACATCATCATCACAAGAGTCCAAGACCTTTTTGGCACAACACTTCTGGCACCACTCAAGCAGAGTTGAAACTTGACAAGTCCCAGCATAGCCTATCATGATACTACTACTACTCCTACTACTTCCTTACCTTGGCAGCTTTGACACTAAATTATATTATTTTCAGGAAAATTTGGAAATTTCAGAATCACTTTTTTTCAAATTTTAAAAAAAATTGTGAAGGAAAATTCTTGAATATTCTTGAATATCCTATTTCTTGAAATCAAATTTTCAATATTAATTAATTAAGGAATTAATCATTCCACAGACATGTGTTGAAACTGCCAAGAGTATATGATATATATTTTTTATTTTTTTTATTTATTTATTTATTTATTTATTTTGAGGCAACTGACCCACCCGAAAATTTGGCTACATGCTCCTCATTTGTACAACTTACTCAAGCTTTCATAATTTGGGATGCCATGTGAAGAGCACTTAGAAAGTATATTGTGTGTGTGTGTGTGTGTGTGTGTGTGTGAGAGAGAGAGAGAGAGAGAGATGTAAAGAACCCTAACCCTAAGCTTCCCACAAAATCCCATCATAGTGTGAACACCGCCAAAAAAGAACCTGAACCTTTTGATGTGAACATTGCCAATTAAGGTAAGGCGCCGACGCCATTGCTAGTTGTGATAGTCCCTCCTCACCTTGTGGGGCCTAACAAAGCTTCTTGTTAGAGTAGATTAAACCCTACCCCCTTTTTTTTATGGGCCTCTATAAGTGTTTATCACATCCACAATAATGTATTAGGGAATGGACAAGCCCTTCACCATTGTGTCACGCAAGCTTATAAGTGAGCCTAATAGGTGGCCACTTGATGCAATGGTCAAGGATGTGCCCAAGCTTTTACGTAAAGGATTTGGCCTTAAATAAAAAAATTAAATTATGTTAAATTATGATCCTTGAGAAAAGGTCATCTAACTATTATGTTAAATTATGGACAAAAGGCAAGGACATGTAATTAATCATAACCTTGTGAGATGAGGATTTTATAATTTAAGGAACCCTAAAAAAAAAATGGCATAATATTCCCTCAAAATCAACTTATTTTTCACACCTAGCCCATAATCATGAAATTTTGATGAAAGAGTGTAGATCAAGGATCAATTATATGCAACCACATGGGCCAACCATTACGATCAACTAAATTTTTTTAAATTATAATTAATTTTATTCACCCATTTAAAGAGCATTTGTGCATATTTAAAAGTCCAAACTCAATTTCTTCTTGTTATTTAAATCATGAACATGAATATCATCCAAATTAGGGTTTACAAAGGCATTAGAATACTATTGGTGGGATGTTATTCTAAACGAGATTATGTTTTAATGAGAATTCATTCATCTAACTTAGCTCATCATTACCTATTAGCTTTCAAGGTTTATTTTCTTTTCTTCTTTACCTTGGTAGTTGATGGTTTTGTAAAATGGATGTGAAGTAGAGTTGTGAACAACAACAACAACAACAAAAAAAAAAGATGGCAACTATAACTAACTTGACATCCAACATCCATCCTTTCCCATCATGGGTGACTTTTTTTGCTTGTGCTTGGCCATGATGGGGCCACCCATTGTACTTCAACCTTTTGGGGGGAGATGGGTGTTGTGATGAAAACATGAATTGAGAGTCCTCTTCCCTTTACACCTGAGAAAAGCTCATCAAGCCACCAAGCAATTGAGTCCTTCCATCTTGTACCTTTGTTGGGTGCTTTGTTTTATTTATGATTCGGAGGTTTTCATCACCATCACTTCCCTTTTAGTGTTGGTCAAAGAGATGCTTTTAGCTTTTGCTTCTGCAAGAAGTTGTAGGATGTTCAAAAACTCCAGTCACCAAGTATTCTCTCTACAATTATTCATTCATTTATTTATTTATGTATGTATTTTTTAATTAATTAATTTTACTTTATTTTATTTTTTCAAAAATGAAGCTTTCTGGAGTTCTTCCCTTCTGCAATAAGTAATAAAATGTTCAATTAAAAATTCACTGTTTAGTGGGTTATTCGCTCTTTAGTCTGGCTGGCATTGAACTTTTCTTTTGTGAATTTGAGAAAGGTATTTCATCATCACCATTTTTAAAGGAAGAAGGGTTGAAGAAATTGGACCAACAACCACCCCCAAAAATATTTAATTAATTAATTAATTAATTTCAAAAAATTGAAAAAAAATTTAAATAATTAAATAAGATTTTAAAAGCTTAAAAAATATTTTTAAAAAGCACCAACAAGCCAAAGTTAAGGTGATCAGTAGCAACTAGTAACCTGTTTTCTTATGGCAATTATGATGAGTTTCCATTTATACTTCCCTTGATTGCTTATATATACCCATCCCTTTGATGTGGATGAGTAATTTGAAGACTTGAAAGTCATATATATATATATATATTAGCCTACACTCTTTCTCCAGTTATTGTTGGAATTATTGAGTTACTTTCTTTCTGCTGCATAAATATAATAATAGATGAATATTTTTATAAAATAATATATTGGGTGCTCTTGTAAAAAGTCATGAAAGTGAATTATTCGATTATTTGTTTGTTGGAAAGCATTTATAATGCAATAATAGGTAGCACACAAACTTGTATGCAATATGATAAATATCCAAGGGTCAAAACCTAATGTATAAGGCAAGCCAAGAAACATAAGGGAGAGAGTGAATGAACTCTCAACATTTTCAAAAAGAGTGGCATAGTAGTTAGTAGCTCCTTTGCAATTGTTTCCCCTCACCCACAACATCATTGGTTTTGTGTTTGAATGGATTCTCTTTTGTGGCGTAAGAACCTCGCAAGCGCCCATTTTTTGTTTCATGAAAGTCCTCCTCCCCCCTTCCCCCCGGCGAATAGGGTGGGTGGGCCCATAGAGGGGTGATCATGTCAATATGATGGAAATTTTACATTTTGGATGTAATATAGGTCTTGAAGCTATGCCATATATATCATATATATATTTCCATCTCAAACCGAAAAAATATATATGGTTTTTTGAAGATTGTAGAAGGTGCCTTGGAAGGTGGCACAAGTGTAGGGTAAAGCCCCAAGGTGGGACACTAAAGGTTATATTACACAACTAGGTAGTTCAAGCTATATACTTAATATGGTATGTTATTAGCATGCCATTGTAATGTTCATACCTTGCTAAGCAAGTTATGAACATGGTTTTCTTTTGTTGCACTTAGATCTCAAATGGGAAAAGGGTAAGGGCGGAGAAAAACATTCAATGGTGTTTTTTGGACCGTTGACCTATTTAACATTTTCTCAAATAAAGGTTGTCTATACAATTATTGGATTTTCTTTGAACATTGCTTGGTTGCAATTTCAAGATTTTTGCTTTGGAAGTCACCAAACAATGCATGCAATATTTTGCAATAAAAAATGATAATTGCTAGTAATAGGTTTTTTTTTCAAATTTTGTGATGTATCCAATGTGGGAATCATCCATAAGCTAATTTAGCTAAATTTGGTTACTAAAAAAAACAAAAAACAAAAAAATCCTACTTGAACCATGTATAGAAAACTTGCTTTTTAAAGAAATTTTTAATTTTAATCCAAATTTTGGTGTTTTTTGTGAAAAAGTCATTGAATTTGCAACGTAAGCTTTCAAAAAAATTGGGTAAGTCTATGGTAAAATCACCCACACCCAATTCACTTTCCAAAAGCACAACAATAAAAAGTTAACATTCAAGGTTGATGTAGTATTCAACCATTGCACAAAATTTATGTTTGAATTATGTTTTGAGTTTCATCGTTTATTTTTATAATTTTGAGTTTTACAATCTACTTTTACATTTCTTCAAAGGTTGTGAGGAGGAAACATGTAGATTTTTAATTTTATCATTTATTTATACATAAATCCAAATTTTGATGATCTCAAACCATGTAAAATGTAATAATTATTCAATTTTCATTAAAGTGAAAATTTCCCAAACAAATTGGATCAATTTTAGAATTTGTATTCAATTTATTCAAGAGCTTATGAATGGTTATAAGTGTTAAACTAATGATTTTTCATCTTGAAATGTTGATAGAAATCATTCATATTTTAATATGTCAAATGTATATTGCAACATAATACATAGGTTATATGAGAAATAAGTTGAGTAAAAAATTTACAACATATCATTCAAGAATGATTTCATGTGCAATGAGTCATTTAATCATAAACTTACCACATTGCTTCAATGTTTCAAACTAATAACCCAAGTATTCTTGTCACCTTCAATCAAATCTATTCACAATTTACATTTTAAAACTAAATTAGCTAAAAAACTCATTTAAAATCATGATCAATTCCAATCATGTAACATACCACAATGAACACAATCAAACAACCTATCCCTCTGATTATTACAAAATGCGTGTTATTGAAAACAATATTGTTGAAAATGAAAACAACCAAATTAAAAACATAATAAATAGTGATGCAATGTTGAGGTATCAAATCATGGCAAATCCATCAAATTTAAAAAGATCAACACATATTATATATATATATATATATATATATATATATATATATATATATATAATGTACAACTAAGAAGTCTTATAACTTTTGTGCAAATTTGGTAATTTTAAGGACATTCACATAAATATGGTAGCAATGTATTAACTAATGTAAAATCAACTTAACCCATATTGCCTTGACTCCCACATGGTGAAGCTATTATATATTGGTGCACATTTAAAACAATGATTAAATTACCAATCTCCATTGTTCATTTGTTAGACCAAATTTTATCATGTTAACATTATGTGATCTAAACTATTACATGAATCATTACATACATCAATTTGTCCTGATTGGAGTAGTATGTTTGCATGTTAATGCAACAATGCTAACAATCTACAACAAATATGATATTAATGAATCTTTTAATGAAAAAAAAATTCACAATATTGTTTTGAAAAAATTCAAAAACATATGGCTATTGATTCATTGATACAAAACATTTTGTCATCACGAAATTCATGATGACCATGAAAATATGTTAAGTCTTGCATCAAGTAAGGAATTCAAGCCATTGTGTCCATAAAAAGACATACACATTGAAAAAATCAACTTTTTGATATATTTTTTTGGACAACCTTGTGGAAGTATAATCACATCAAAATTTTCAATACCTAAAAATCACTCAATGGGAACTTTTGCATAAAGATCACAACTTTACAAGCCATACATACCTAAACTATTCTTAAAAGGAATACAATTTCTAATTCATAAAAATAATTTTGTTCCTCCTCCATTGAAATTAGAAAAGGGAAATTATTAGGGTGTGAATTTAAAGGTCAAATGTATTAAGGATAAACCAAATCTAAATGTCATTTTACATTTCAACTTGGGATCTTTCAAGTTTATAAACATCCTTTGACTATTTGGAACAAATGTGTAAAATTGTTTTTGGCAATGATTCAACAATTGAGCCCACCAACATTTTTTGTTACTTTCACAAGTGTTGAAAGTAAATGGACACCGTTATTCAAATCATTGTAGAATTTGAATCATAATTTTTTAAAAATCAATGTTAATTTTGGAATCTAAGCATATCATTAATTTGATAAGGACTAATCTTATAACTTGTGCAAGATACTAAGAATGTCACATGAATGCATTAAATATATATTGTAGTACCTTTATCGTTTTGGCATAAATTAATTTATTTTCAGTTTTGCTGAACTTTTAAGAAATTATTTATTATTTGTGTTGAAATTTTAATAAAATCAAATTTTCAACCGCAAACCTTCCATGATCAAAACTTACAATTGAGTTAGTCTAGACACATTAGAATTTTCCATGACTCTAACAACAACTTGTTTATTTTTTTGTATAATCATTACTACAGAAAATTAAAAAATTAAAAAACCAAGTGCCAAAGTTAATATTTAAAATTTAATTAATTATTCAGCAACAAATTGTCGAAATGGTAAAGGTACTTAGTATATGTGTATGAAATATAGTTCAACTTTTGAACCTTAAAAAGGTTGTTTTTCCAACATAGAGACTCATCAATTTTGTGGAAGTAACATTGTCATGGGATTTTTTGGATAAAATGCACACATACAAGGAATACATAGTAATAATGAAATTCAAAATTTCATTGACATGCATATAACATGTGATTATAATCTTTTGGATCTTGGCTTTAGAAAACCTATAATACATTATTAAAAAAATATAGGATATATATATATATATATATAAATAATTTTAAATTATCCTTGACCTCTAACGGAGAAAAGAACCATGTTGGAATCAAATCCCACAATTACAAATTCATCAAGGTGAATTACCTTACTCTATGAATGATCACATCTTGAATTTCCAAATAATGTTAAATTAAAAAATGAGATGAATTTTTCAAAATGTTCTTCAAATATTTCATGTTCATAAACATATTTACATTTTTTCAAAATTAATTAAATAAATGCCAAAAATATTATGCATGCAACAACATATTTTAAACCAATATTTTTGTTAGCATATGTGCTTAAGCAACATGTGCAAGCAAGCAAATATAAATGCCCAATCCATTTTGGGTCCTTCTGTTGTTGCTAACTATTATTACACCAATGTGTCAAATCTCTCATGAGTTGATAATACCATTTTTATAATAAATCAATGCAACCAAGATAAAATCATTAGTAGAGATCAGCCAAAATGTAATCACTCCATTTACAACTACATGCAATTTGTCGTTTGCGACTAGATTTGGGAATATTTGCAACAACAAAACCAAATTTCAACTCTTTTGGTCATTCTCATAACTATGATGCAACTATTAGAAATTTCATCCTATTGGTTGGATTGATTTTACATTTATCTTCATCCATTAATAAATTAATATGTCCCATTAGTCGCAATAGTCACCAAATTAGTTACATCCTAAAGGTTTTCTACAATGACATAGGGGTGTATTTTAATGCATTTACTATATATATATATATGCATGTGTATGTATATTGTTCATATAATGAATCTCAAAATTAATATTTGAACTTTAAATTTTTTATTCAAATCTGAAATTTGTTATTTCAATTGTTTAAAACATTATTTCAATTTCAAAATTTTGATTTGAATATGATATTTTCAATTTAAATTAAAAAAGGCTTATTTGATCTAAAAATTGATATTTTAATTCTAAATTAATATTTTCAAATCCAAAATTTAGTATTTAGATTCAGAAAATTATTAAATGATTATTAAAAAGGACATTTTAATTTTGAATATTTTTATATGAATATGAAAATTTATATTTCAACTCTGAAAAGTTTGCATTTAAATTTTAAATAATCATTCGATTTGAACCTGAAATTTTAATTCCAAATTATTATTTTGGATTCTCAAAATTAATACTTCAAGTCTGAAAATTATTAATTGAGTCTGAAAATGGACATTTCAATTTTGAATATTGTTATTTGAATCTGAAAATTGACATTTCAATTCTGGAAAATTT
>Ga0116231_10003364_pt1 | contig 33305 bp, 28 predicted proteins | sample S1TSphgellanicum_2_FD_89695 | JGI IMG/M metagenome (GOLD analysis project Ga0116231, IMG submission 89695) | Host-associated microbial communities from peat moss isolated from Minnesota, USA - S1T2_Fd - Sphagnum magellanicum MG | ecosystem: Host-associated > Plants > Peat moss > Unclassified... | reverse complement strand
ATTTTTTTTTATTTTTTTTAATTTTTTTTATTGTATATATTTTTTTTGTTATTTTGTTTTTTCAATTTCATCCTTTTGCCATGTGAAAAATTTTTCAACTTTTTTGTGTTGGGGGGGGGGGGGTAGTATTTTCATAATATGGTTATGGGATTTCATTTTTGTGTTTCAAGAAAACTCACTTACAAATTGCAAGATCCAAGTTTAAAGCAACAACAAACAAAACCTATTTGTGTGCATGTTTTCATGTGTGTGGCTTTGTTAGTTTCAACAATGTGGTAATACCAATTTAGTAGCGCATGACAATTTAAGAAACAAAAACTATTAGTGCAAAAAACCAAAGTTCTTAGATATCATCAAGAACCATTAAAAAAAAAGACAAACACTCTTTCACAAATCATGTAATGTTTGGTAATCAAATATCTTATAATAAATCATACATGTTGCACAACATGAATTTTTTGAAGATCCAATTTTGCACACTACAAAGAGATATGAATCCAAGGGATTTATGATTTATAAGATCATCAAAGAAATTGGATTACCAACAACTAAAACAATTTCCTACCATTGTCAAATAAATCTAGTTTTGTAAAATTACAATGTTTAAGATTTATGAAAATTCATCTAGCATTTCATGTTTCAAATTTTGAGCCTTTTCATGAATCTACCATTCTTGATAGACATATCCAACCACATCCTTCACTAATTGAAATTGATAGTGAAGAAGAATTTGAGGTCAAAAAAATCCTCAACTCATGAGTTTTCTATGAACATTTGGAATAGTCCATTGATGTGCATATAATGTCATCAATGAATGCACATGGGAATTGGTTTCCAATCTAACCAATTCATCATGGAAGGTTTGAAAATTTCATTAATAATATGCATCCAAACTTCAATGATTGAAACATACAAATGTTGCCAAGTAATGGGTGACTTATGTTATTAAATTTCAAATATTTTAGTATTATCATGTGAATTGTGTCCAAAAAATTGAACTAGAATACTTGAGTCCCTCATGGAAGGAGGGGAAACTACCTTTCAACACTAATGATATGTTATGACTATTAAATTATCCTACTAATTGTCTTTGAACATTTGAACACAATATAAGTTACATGAGAACCCTTATATTGTCCAAATTGTAATCATTTGAACTTATAATCCATGATAACCAAATAGTGAAGTCACATTGGTTAAAGAAAAAAAATTATTATTGACAAATCTCCCTAATGATATGTTACGACTATTTCAACTAAGTATTTCACATTGATTTTAAACTTTTTTTTTGAACTAGATGAAAGTTTCAACAAATCAATTATATTTTTAAACTATTAATAGTCCTAGAAATAATACTTGCCCATAATGTTAGCCAAAAGTTACATTTGAAAGGTACTTGATTAATGAAAACACAAGCACCTTTGCCTATTCTATGATAGAAAACATTGGCCATTATTGGCTACATAGACCAATGTACCATTTACCTCAAGGCTCAAGATCAATAACTATCATACATTGTAAAAACCATGTGACACATTTTCAATTTCCTATGCTTATGATTAACTACACAAAGCTTTGCGTGGAATTCATCGTCAAAGGATATGGTGATGTCATGGACATAATTTTCTTAGAAACAATTTAATTTGCAAGTGCTAAAAAGATGTAAAAATATAAAAGATTTCAAAAAGCCAAGTTGGTGGAAGGTTTAACAAAATTTACTTAATGAAAAGTTCTAAAAACCAAGTTCACAAAAGATTATAAAACTTGTTTAGAAGTTGCCTAAGGTTTAAAAAATTTGGTAAATCTTTAGAAGGTCCTATGGTATAATATAAATAAGACACCACATTTCAATCTCACTGAATCAAGTTATGGTTTATGTAGTGCAATTTTGTTTTAACGTTAGTAGAAATTGACCATTTTGTAATTGGTCCTTGTGACTAATTTTTAGTTGCAAGTGACATTTGCAACTAAAATCTTAATAATCGCGTTCGACAAGTCGCATTGACATTAGTCATAAATGACAACAAATTTTGGATGAAAGAAAAAATGAATGAAATACGCCTTCATCCTTTGACTAGTCATATATGTATTGTCGTTTGCAACTAGGATGCGATTTTTTTAGTGAACAATGGGAACAAGTTATGTGTTCCCATGTGTCCCAACTATTAATAATTTAAAAAAATTACTATTATTTTGAAATACTCTAAGATGTTTAATTTTTATGTTTGGATGGTTTTAATTGACACATGGTGCAATAGAAATTTGCCACATGGCATATTAAATTGAATTTGTCCAAATTCAATTTAAATCAATATTTAGGTATGTAGGTTGAATTAGGTATTTACCTACTTATATACCCACCTACCCATCTAGGCTAAACACCTATTTAGATAGGACCTATTTACCTACCTATGCCAAATACTTATTTAAGTAGGTAGGGAGGTAGAAAAATATGTAGGTAAGTTAAGGAAGTAGGTAGTTGGGTGTAAGTACATGAATATATATTTTTTATTTTGGGTTAAGTTATTTTTATTGGTTCATCCCATATGCCCATGTTTTTAAATATGAAAATGTAAGACAAAACACCTTGATTATATACTTTTCAAGATGAGAATGAAAGCCAAAACATATGGGATAAACTTTTTAGTTGTAAGTAGTTTACAAACTAAAAAGTTTATCCCATATGCTTTGGCTTTCATTCTCATCTTGGAAAGTATATAATCAAGTAAGTAAATGATAACTAAATAGCTAACTAATTAACCAACGAAATAAATAAATAAATAAATAATGAATACAATATAGAAAAATAAATTAATAAACTTGTTAATTAATTAATTAACAACTAAACTATAAAATAATTAATTCACTTTATAAATTATCCAACTAACTAATTATTTATAGTAATAATAATCAATATATTATGATTATTGAATTAATTATATATAGTTATTATTAAATATTACTTAATTTATTAGTTAGATAAAAATTAAAAAAATATATATTTAATTATATATTAACTATAATGATCTATCAACCAATTTAATTAACTAATAATAGGTTAATATTGAAATAACTAATTAATTATTAATAATTAATTCATTACTATTTCGTAACCAAATAAATTAATATAATAAACAAAATATTCAGTAATGATTAGTTTTTCACTATTAATTATAAATATTGAGTATTATTTTTTAATCTAATAATTTAATTAAAACCTAGCCTATGCTAATTATCTATTATAATTATACCCATTATTATTTTCATTTTTATAGTTAGTAATAAATATAAGTGTAAATATTTAATAATAAAAATAACATTAATTCAATTATTATTATAGCTAGTTGGTAGCCAAGGTTAATTGTTTTATTTTTATTATTCATATTATTACTTCACTCATTATAGCTATTTATGAACTATTACAATAAATATTTTATATTTTTTAAAAGTATATTTTTCTGTTGAAAATAATTTCTGCATTTGTATAATAATTTATTAGATTTCCATTCTAATTACTACAGTAATTATTATAAAATAATAGAATAATAAAACTGAAAATAAAATTTTTATATCAATAATTGCTTATAATCATTGATTAATTGATAATTAATAAATATTAGTTTAAAATTAGGAATAAAAATGTTAAAATTATATATTAATATTTCCAGATAATTATTATAATATAAAAATACTTCATTATTGATTACTAACAATAATAATAATAAAATTTGTAACTAGCCTAGGTTAGCTATTTTATTATTATTACTACTATATATTATTATGTCACTTGTTAGAGCTATGATTTATTATAATTATTTTTTATTAGTTAATAAATTAAAAAATTATTAATTAGTACATTAATAATTTGAAAATAATTTAATCTTAATATAATAATATGTTAGGATCATTTTGGAATAAAATATTACGATTTAAAAATTTTAATCAAAGATAATATCGAAATTTAATTTTTATATATCATGTAGTTAATATTAATGTATAATATAATATTAATATAATAATAATAAATGTCATTTGTAATAATTTTAAGAAGTATAATAAGATGGTTTGGATAAACTTGTAATATGGGCATAATATATTTAGTAAATATCTTACATAAAATTTTAATATACTAAAATATACAATAATGAATGTAACCATAAATATATTGAGGCCATTTATGTTAATAATAATACTTGAATACACATGTAATATGGTTGTTCATATACATTTAAAATATACATTTACAAATCCTAATACACCCAATTATATTCCTTAGAATTCATAAAATACACCTTTGTATATTCATAAGGTTGTAACTAAATTGGTTTCATTTGCAACTAATGGGACATAGATTGTTCTTCTTGGATGAAAACCAAATTAAATGTTGTTCACATGGAAAGATGAACACCAAAATAGTCGCAATGTAATCACAAATATGACCAACACAACAAATAGTTGCAAAAATGTCCAAATATAGTTGCAAATAATTAATAGTCGCATGTAGTTGCAAATAAAGCGGTTACATTTCGGCCAATTTCTACTAGTAAGCTTAGTTTTGTACATCATGTCTTGTTCCATCAATAAAGTTTTCTAATTTAATTCGTTGCTCAAAACATTTAGTTTTGTCAAGTATATTCATTCCTTTCATTAAGTCCTTGTCCTTGTCATTGGTGTTGATTTGTTGTGTCTTACCATATTGGACACTCCCTTCTCTTTGTTCAATTTGAATGTATATATTAACAAATTGGTGTTGATGTTGTTGTGCACTACCATATTGGTACTTACACCTATTTTTGTCCACACATCACACAAAATAACATAGAAACACCTTAATTGGCACATCATATTTAAATCCATTATGTATTTTGTTTTACAAGTTTCTTATGTTTTGTGCAAATTTTTTTTGCACATAGTTGAGTGTTGTTTTTTATTTTGTGTTTTGGGCTTGGATTCCTACTTGTTATAGGTGAGTTTTATTTTAAATCACTAAAAATGATTTGAGAGCCCTTAATTTGACATTATATCCCAAATGTTGAATAGCCCAAATTGCATTCACACCTGAACTAGTTTCAAACTAAAATGCAATTAACTATGCAAATCCAACTTATCACTAAACTAATTGTGATTTATCTAAACAATTAAATTAACATTCCTAACAATGTTGGAATTACACAATGTTGTAGCTTGAACTTATATTATTGTGTGTTAATTGTTCATCAACCTCATAATTATAGTGGTAGGATAATTACCTTTGTTAAGCTAGAAATGTTAAAAGCTCCAAAGGGACAAATGCATCATTTGTATTTAAAGTTGTCGAACATAGTTTATGATCACCATTTGCCAAGCCCATTGACAAAATGGCCTCCATTATGAATAAGTTTTTCATTGTTGGCTTACGTATGTATATGGGGTTCAATAAGGTCTCTTAGACTAAAGATGATGTGTGCCATGGAAGGCATGGAGCGTTGAAAACCAAGAATTAGGTGGGAAACGCACAAAACCATAGGAACACACAATTATGAACATGGCATTTCCAAGGTGTGTGATGGAAGTCTACACAAAGAAAACACACACCTCAAGGATATTTTTTAGAAAATTGTTAAAATCAATACAAAGAATAATATTTACAACATACATATTGATTATCATGAGGCATTTCTTAGTAGGTGAGACAAATTGGTATTTTACATGCAAGATAAAAAAGGAGAATACAATTTTATTTATTTATTGTTTCAATGTCATAATAAGCTATAGATCATTCAATTTGGAAGATATTTGATTTTTCATGTATTTTATTTGGAAAATTGGGATTCAATTCCCTTCAGTGGGAATCCATGTTGGAAGTCCTAGGAATGTTTCATTTTGATTCCCAAACATGAAGGTTTTTTGATTTGGGTGAAATGCATTTCACTTTTCTCAATTGTTAATATGTTCATGACTTTGTGTTTAACATGATTCCTTATCAAGCCTTCAACTTAGTCCAAGGATGTTTCCTTATCATTCCTTTGACATTTTCTTTTCATTCCAAAAATTCAATTGTGAGCCCAAGTTAAGATTACAATGCAACATTAATTATCAAGTTAATAGTTTCATGAAGGGTTTTCATATTTCATTTAAAGATGGGTAGGTCATAATTCAGTAATATTTGACATAAGGGGGATTTAATGAATTATAGAAAGCCAACTTAAGGGGTGAATTAGGGATTTTTAAAGTTAAGGTATACCTAGGGGTTACTTTAGGGGACTACCTAAAGCCTATAACCTAAGGAATCCAAGGAGACATTTAAAGATTTACCTAAACTATGGGATACTTAAGGGCCATTTAAGGAGCTACATATGTAGGGGTTTATTTAGGGGTTATCAAAAGCTTACATAGAAGGATACATAAGGCCTAACCTAGAAGGCTACCTAAGGGGCTACTTAAGATATTGAATACCTAAAGGCTACTTAGGGGATTACTTGGAACTTATATAAGGGCCTACCAAGGTAATGGGATACTTGAAGGCTACATAAAACCCCTACGTAGTCCATAAATACCCCCCTAGGTAACTCCCAAATAGCCCCTTATGTAGCCTTGTAAATAGCTTCTTATATATTTCTTAATTTAGAAAACTTTAAAGTACTTTCTTAAATAATCCTTTATATAGCCTTTAATAGCTTCACAAGTAACCCTCTATTCTTCCCTTTAACTTAGTAAGTTTTAAAGTAGTTTCCTAAGTAAACCCTATGTAACCCCTAAACAATCCCTAGGTAGGTAGTCTCTAATATCCACTAGGTAGCCCCTAAATAGTTTCCTATGTAATTAACCCTATAAATACCCTCTAGGTATTCGCTAACTTAGGAAATCCTTTTATAGCCCTTAGATAAGCCTGATGTAGCCTTCAAAATAGCCCCTAGGTAGCTTTAAGGTAGCCTAAGATGACCTTATGTAACCTCCCATGTAAGCTTTGATAGCCCTTAGCCCATGAATAGTTAGGTAAGTAGCCCATGGATAGGAAGGTATGTAACCCATAGCTAGGAAGGTAGGTAGTCCTAACCTACTTAACCCTTTTATTACATAACCCCTTAGTCTAAATGGCCATAATGTAAGAAAATTGTAGAATGGTAATCACTATTGAAAGGCAAGAGATAGATATTAAGAAAGTTAATAAGAAAAGGAAGTAGTTATTAAGAAAGAAATGAAATAGTTAAGCTTGAAAATGAGGTACTTATCTCTGAAATTGTCTTTGGAATGGTCCATGGACAACCATCCGAAGGATTCCTAGAAATCCCCCATAAGAGAACCCACTATAAGTTTTGCTTGACTTTCAGTAATGGCAGCCATTGTTTGTCAACAGATTGATGATCAGATTCGCCAACTGCAATGGAAAAAAAAAAAAAAACGGAACGAAGTAGTAGTTACTAAATCTCGTACATGCCAACATGTTCAATGCACAAGGAAGTTTGTTGGGTAGAGTGAGAAATTTTTCAGTCTGTTTTAACAATCTCTCGGGAGCTTCAGTGTGAAGCCAGATTTTGCAGTACTAAATCGAGGAAGATCATTGTCATCGTTAGCTGGTAGTTTTAATCATGTGTTATGATTTCTCTTTTGAAATACTGAGTTGCTATTCTTGGTCATTGGTTGCTGTCTTTTGAAGAATATACAAGAATACCCTTCTCCTCTTTGTCAAGCTGATTGAAATTCAAGGTACAGAATGATCTTATACACTGTCAAGAAGAAGCAGAAGAAGAAGAGACTGATGAACACTTACATTCCCATTTCCTGGGTCCCAAATTCTCGCACTCCTTGGAGCAAATTGCCTACAACACACACACACACACACGCACGCGCGCGCGCAACATGCATTTTTTAGAACCAGTGGCAGCAACTCCTGCACAGGCTAGTTACAGTGATAGTATGGATATTGCCACCATCTTTATCTCATCCCCATGAATCACTTTGAAAACACAGAATTCACATCACTGCAACAGTGGGGGGAAAAAAGAGGAAGCATGTAGAACAACAATCACCTTGCTAGACTGGCTTAATCTAATTGTATCCCGCACCATTCCTGAAAGATCAGCAATTTCCTCTGAGGGAGGGAAATACATAACCTGCAGATTGCAATTGAAGACACAGGTCAAAAGGATGCAAGCATACTTGGAAAAACACCATATCATCATACATGGTGGAGAGGAGAGTTCTATAGAGCACCTCCATTCACCATGGAGCCTTTAACCCTAAAGTTTCTCCCTTTAACTCTAAAACTCATTGGATGGTGATGCATGAAGAAGAAGAAGAAGAAGAAGAGTACATTCAAGAGTTGTTGTGGCTGGAACTTACAGTTGGATCATCATTGTCTTCACCAATGTGTTGTGGATGTGAAAATGGATCTCTAGTGGGTGTCAACCATGCTTGGAATGAACTATCCACCTTAAAAGAAGAGCCCAATTTCAAAGCAAAGTTATAAACAAGGACTTCGAAAGAAAAAGAAAACAAAAGGGGCGGCTACAACACCAAGTCATTCAGAGCAAGTTTGAATGAAGCTGGGTTCAAATTTATGAGTTTCTTCAGCAGCACTTGAATCTGTTAAAAAACTCAAAGGTTGAAAGAGCTAAATAATACCTTACTCTGATGTAGAAGTTGCTGAAAAGATTTTTTTTCCCCCAGTTGTGTGTCTGTCTGTCTAGGGTGGACCAAGGCACATATTTATATATATCCAAATGGAGGTGGATGATTGGTGGATGGGTCAGAAAGATATTTTCTTACTGGACTCAAGTATTTCAGAAAGCAACGATTGCATTGTTGCTGGATTGATGATTGCACCTGACCTCGCACGAAGAACCCCCACCCAGTCTGTTTATCCCCATGACGAAAACAACATCCCAGTTCAACAAAACCGTGCGGTTGAGTCAGAACCCTAATCACATATGTATAAGAAAAAGCATGGATATTTTACAGAGGGGAAAACAACACAGTAATTCATCACAAGAGAGAGTCACAGACGGAAAGAAAGAGAAGACACAGACAGAGCAAAAACAGAGAGAACCAGAGAACAGACACAAAGAGAAACAGAGACAGAGAACCACATGGCCCAAATGTGTCCTGCCTAGAGACAAGAATATGAAACCAGATGGCAGGCTGAGAAATTGAAGGGTTGCTGCACCTTTTGAACATCCAAATCAACAAGAACAACGTCAGTTTCGTGTGCTTGCTCAGCGGTTCCCTTAACAACAAATGTGTCATCAAGTGCCATATCTTGAAGCTGAAGCTGTTGAAGAGTTGTGACTTGTCGTGATTGCCATGAATCACTCCATTTGCTGTCACTTCTCCTGACAAATATAGGTGCAACATGCTCCCTTCCTTCTCCTGATCTTTTCAGTCTTTGCATTATTCTCCACTTTTTTCTTGATGGTTGTTGTAGTGATGTTTCATCAAGATGAGAGAAATCTCGCTGTGGCTGCAAGAAATGGAGAGAAAAAAACCAACAACACAGCTCTGGATTATGGTGAGAAAAAGCTTTGGAAATGAACACAATCATGTCTATCAATTCATTTAAGAAGTTGTTTTTTACCCACTAGAGTTTGCAGCTTGCTGTAGAAGAAGATGCATTACTAACTAGGGTGTGACTGAAATCGATGGCAATTCCAAAGGAGAGCATCATGATGACATACTGACTGACCTGTGGAGGATTTTGTTTGCTGGCTACTTCATTCCTGCAACGAAATTCCTGTTGTTGACAACTTGGAAGAAACTTGGATTTGTGGTGGTTTTTTTCACAACACAATCCCTCAGGTGCAAACCTAAACCCTGAACCCTCTAACCCTGCAAAACAAAACAATTTCAGAATCTCTTCTTCTTCTACAACACCAGAATCAGGGAGGTATCTTGCAAAAATGGCAATCAAAACTAGCACCCTCTTCTCTCTACCCACAAACCCATCATCTCTACTTGTTCAGAAAGAGTTGGAGAATTTGGGGGTGAGAGATTGAGCGTTTGGGTGTGAGAGATTAGGGTTGAAAGAGCAGCTGAAGCAAGGTGGGTGGCGAGAGAGAAGCTTTTCTTTACATGGGTGGTGGTGGTGGTGATGGTGCACAAACGTGGGTCGAGAAGGAAACAAGTGCAATAGTGTATCCGCCATAGCCACCGAGCTGCTCATCATCATCCACACTTCTGCAATAATGGATTTGTAGCAAAAAAGGCTACCAAGGCAGATCAATTATGTACTTGGTGAAGAGGAAAGTGGGGAAGGAGGAGAAGGAGGAGAAGGTGGAGGAAAAACCAAGAGGAAGAAGTGGAAAACCCAAAAATACAAACACCCAAAAAATACAAAACACAAAAAAACAGGAAAGCCAACAACAGAAGAAGAAGAAGAAGAAGATCGCTCTTCTACAGCTTGCAATAAACGGAAGATAGCCTTACCTTGATGATGTCTACATGTGTGATATGCAATTCATCAGATGTGTATAAAGATCTGATGCTGATCATTTATTACACACTCACCCTTCTTTTGTCATTCTTGTGACATCTGAGATTTTTTTCTCCCTGAGGTTCTTGCATCAGAAACAAACAAGATGAAGAACAAAAAGATTAGGCAGAAAGAATTCTGTTGAAAAATGGTCGTTGCTGTTTCTTCTACTTCTTCTTCTTGTATACAATTCCAATTGGGTGTGCAAATTATATTTATTACCTTCTTCACAAAACATTGTTGGCACAGTTGGTTTGTAATGGGGATGCTTTCTGATGACATGAGCTTGTCTTCAAAAGAGAAGAAAACTGTTTTTGGTGCAGTTGTGGTGGTGGTGGTGGTGGTGATGGGTTTAGGGTTTACGATGACGGTGGTGGTCCAAAGAATATATGCAGGTGGTAAGGACTGGATGATTGCCTGAGAAGAATGGGAATTAAGAGAATCGTGAATAGTATTATGCAGGTGGGTATGGACTCAATGCTTGAGAAGAGTGGGGAAGAAGAGAATTGAGAATAATATTATGTTGGTGGTATGGACTAAAGGAGTCGATCGATGCCTGAGAAGAATGGGAAGACGAGAATTTTGATAGCCCTCCTCATCTGCATCCATATGATTGAGCATCTTGATTGACTCCATTTACAACAATTTGATTGTCATGCAACATGGATGCATAGTTGCAACAGGAGGAGCTCAGCCAAGCTTTGCCTACTCTCTTGGTGTTTCTTCTATGTAAAGAAAGCCACAAGTTTTGCTGAAACCTCTCTGTGAAACCACTGCAGCAAGGTTATGTCACTAGCTAGAAGAAATGCAAGCTTACTACTACTGTGCAACCGTGATTATCATCACTGAAACAACATGAAAGAAGGTCTTGCTGGTGATTGGATCGGGCAGGCTCCCATATGATGATGATCCTTGCAAACCATGCAAAACATTCAAAGAAGAAATTAAGTATGCTCATGTGTGTCTGCCAACACATGTTTGAAACCAGGATGAAATTGTGCCACACAAGTGAAGCCCACCAGTGTCAGTTGGTTGATTTCACAGAACCACTGAAAAGATGGGTTATTGTAGTGATTGTCACCTGGCATATTATTCTTACCAGCACAAACAAACAGTTTGTGATGACTAGTCTCCTTTCCCATCATGAGGGGATGAGTGTTGTTGTTGGCTTGTACTTATAAGCTCACTGGCAGCAATTGCAGTTTCTGTGGTGGTGGTGGTTTCAAGTGTTGTGTTGTTGTTGTTGTCAATGTCCGGAAGTCTATCTGTGTTCCATGGAGAGAAATCAATGGACATGGAGATCAGCATCTGTTTGTCAGCTTCTGCTGATGTTACAAGACCTAGCCTTCTCCAGTCTCCAGGAGAGATAGGTGACCGCCCTTGTCCCCATAAGGGACTTTCTGCCGGCTGCAACTGAGCCTCTTCTGGCTGGTGCTTTTCTGTCATCTTTTCCAATCTCTCACTAGATCGGTTACTAGAGTTGTTGTTGGGTACCACCGGATGGGATGCCCACCCCATGTCGCTGACAGGAATAGTAGTACTAGTGGTTGTTCCACTTAGCTGATCCTCCCCTGGAGATGATGAATGCTGCTGTGAGAGCATCATCAACGATGATGAGTCCTTCAGTGAACCTGAACTGGTACTTGAAAGGAATTGTGGCTGGAAACCTGTTTTGGTAATTTTCGTATTATTATTCTCCTTCTTCACTGCTGCTGATCTACTACTTCTTGCCCTTGTGACCTCATGAGGCCTCTTTGTGGAAGATGATTGTTGCTGCAGTACCTTGTCCGGCACATTGCAGTTACTCTCTTGCTGGAGTGTCTGCTGATGATTGCACTTCATGGCCTGGCAGGGTGGGCTTTTGCTCAGATCCCTGCTGGAAGGGCTTGCATCATCATTACAGATTTCCCGCAATAAAGTCTTCAGATCATCCATGTACATTCTTCTTCCAACTACTGGTGGCTGCTGCTGCTCAGTGGTGGTTTCATTATTGTTGCACCCAAAAGACTTGTATCTGACTGGCTCATGACATCTCGAGGAGACCAGTTCTCCTAGTGTGTTTCTTGATGTGTCTTGGCCACTGCCGCTGCCGCTGCCGTGGTTGCTGACATCATAAATCCTCTCGGGTGATGACCCAACAGATGAAGCCAGGCTCGATGAAGAACGTGCCTGTTGTGTACCCACCCGAACACAAAACCCCACGCTTTCTTCACACTATCTTTGCTGGGAAGAAAATCTATTGGACAGTGCCACCATTATAGCTAGCTAGATCACACTGTCAGGGATGTGCCTTTCATACCTGGAAATGTGATTGGACAGGGATCCTGTCCTGCAAATGGGCTATGATGTTGGATGATTGACAACAGTTCTGGTAACAACTACTCCTCCACATGCTGCCACTGGGAGCTGCAAGGCTATTACTACCTCTTCGATGATGGTGTTCAATTGGAGATGAACTTCTCGAAGTGCAGGGTGGTGATGGTGTCGTGACCTTATGAAGTCTTCTGTCCAGCTCTCGCATCTGCAACCAAGGATGATAACATGCAAGCAAGCAGGAATGTCAAATGCCTGCCTGACTGAGGAAGAGATCAAAAGGAATCAGGAATTTCTTTATGCTTTGCAGAAGATGTCAGCAGATATGTTTGCAAGCAAGCATCCTGAACTTTTGTTATCGCCCACCTGCTCTGAAAGTGATCCAAGGACAACATCCAGTGACTGTGCTTCCCAAGGACAGCAGGAGGGTTTCACCACTGCTGCTGCTGTTGTTGATGCTGCTGCTGCCACCCCATGATTATTCCTTTCCATTGCTCGAGCACTTTGTGGAGATTTCTGGGTTCCTAATTTCACATGATATTGTGGTGGTGAAACAACATGGGTAGTAGTAGCTTTTGGAGACTTGGTGCATGTCAATGTCCTTGAATGGTGGCCATTATTATTATGTGGCAAAGAGGAGTGTGGCACAGTAGTAGTACTTCTTGTTGCAGTTGCATTTGGAACAACAACAGTCTGCAAAAGCTTGCATGACACTGCCCCCCTTGAATCATGATGTGGCAAAGACTTACTTGCCACCATTGAATCAGAATGAATCGTCATGCCTTTGTGTGATGCTTGCTGTTGATCCATGACTTTTTGTTGGAATGATGAGTACTTCGACATTTTCACATCATGTGGTGGATCCACCTTAAATCTGGAAGATGGGGACTTAGACAACCCAGAAGGCTTGTTGTGAAGTTTGTCTCTGATCAATGTCCTGGGCCCCATTCTGTTTTCTCCAGGTGATGATCTTCTTTCAATGCAGGCAATTTGGCAGGCTTGGGAAGGTGGTTGGTGACATATTTCGACCGAACTTCTCATGGCTGAATCATGTCTCTCTATTGTTGTTGGGCTGTGAATGGGTGAGAGGGAAGTCTTGTCATGTAAAGGACAATTGCTCTCGCTCCTTTTCCGCTTATTGATCCTTGAAAAAACCTGCAACCCATTTAAAAAATCTTGCAGGAACATCAGTGACAGCAGGTCCAGTATCTGTCAAAGACTCCAGAACTGTCAAAACTGCCAACACCCATGTAGTTGGAAAAGATTAAAACCCATGATGTAAAAAGCAAGAGTGGCACCAACCAAAAAAAAAACTGATAGTATACTGCCAACAAAATTGTTGATCTCATTTTCTGATGTTGGTGGAAGAGATGATATGGTACCTCAGCTGATTGGAAGGATCCAGAAGCTCCTGATCTCCTTCTGGTGTCATCATTAGTTGTACTCTCCAACATAACATCTGCAGGTGCCATATTGTTATGATGAGGAAAACTTGTAACATTCGAACCATTGCGAACAACATCATGTTGTGTCCTGGCACTGCTGCAAATTTGAGGAGCTGTGTGTCTTTGTGCTGGTGAACGCCTGAAAATGGATGCAGTTCGACAAGACTTTTCCTGGGTCACATGAAGCTTTTGTGGGTGCTCCTGCAATGTAACCACCGCCTCTGGCTGCAACTGGCATTGGTGCTCTAGACTACTAGAATCAGCTGCTTCTTCATCTTCTTCATTACGGCATGCATGATGATCACAACACCTCCTCCTCCTCCTCCGACTGAAATGATCTGCCTCCAGTTTGTGTGATGTTGGTGAACATGGTTCTGATTGCCCACCACATGGTCTACATGTATTTGTATGACAACATTGGCTCAGTAATATATTATTGTCCTTGCGACTTCTAAGTATGGTGTCACGTTCATCATAGCTCTTCCATACAGCTCTCCCATGTTTTGTACTCTTGGGTAATTCCCTGGTTCTTTTCTGCTGCTGCAGTTCTTGACGACCCTTTCCAATGACCACTTTCTCCGTCACTCCAATTCTTCCACCCAAAACCTGGAGTGCACTCTGTTGGTACAATTTTGATTAGAAAAAATTGCAAGTCCTTAGTACTTTGCTGCTAGATAAATTTCCTCATTTGTGACTAAGAAAGGTTCAGTACAAAAAAAAATGGATGTTTCAAAATGCTTGCTATAAGCACATATGGAGACAGAGAGAGACCAGCAGCAGCAGTGCGGTTGCACCTGATCAACTTGGTCCTGAGAAGGGACACAACCATAACCAGAACGTGGATTCTGTGACTTGGGTGGTTTAATAATCTCGCCACCATGACTCCTCTCAGCAGAATGTAAATCCTTATGATGTTCTTCCCAAGATCTTGCAGATCTCGTGTGTCCCTGATGATGATCTGCATGGACTTTCAGCTTCTGATCACCATGTGCACAATCTACCTTACGACCAAATTTGCCATGAAGCCATTCATTTGCTCGACGGAGCCTTCCATATACAGCTTCCACAGCTTGCAGTTGACCCTTGAAAGAAGTGGAATGCCCAGGAGGACCACCACCGGATGCTGCACTCTGAGCATGAGTCTGCCAGGTGTCATTTTGTTTTTGACTCTTGTTGTTATTGTCTATGGTTTTGACTCTGTTGGCTGTGGATCGCAGACAACCAAATGTAGCAGCAGCAGTAGCTTGGCGAGTGGTGCTCTGAAGGATTGATCTATCTCGTGGAGGTGAATAAAGGTTCAGTTTCTGTGAATTATAGACTCCATCTTTGATATTTTCCTTCACACTTGCAATGACAGAGGCCCTCACAGCATTTGCAGCTGCAATATCCGACTCCGAAGAAGATGGAAAGTTGCCACCAGTTGAGGGTTGTTGACATGTTCTTATCCTCCTCTGAGAGTTACTCCCAGAAGAGAGGAAGGGAGGTCGACATCTTGTTGTTGAATCCCTTGATTCGCTTTGAGTTTTCACAATCCGATCACCAAAATCAGACTTTATGTGATGGTTTTGAAATTGGGCAATTCTTCGTGTATGATTCAAGACATTTTGTTGCACTCCTGGCAGCAGCTCATTGCCAGCTACATGCATACCGCCATTGTCTTCTGTTGTTCCTGTATGATCGCAATACTGGGATGGAGTTGACCAACCTTGAAGTTTTCCATGGGAGTTGTCAATCTGCTGACATGCAGCAACCGCAGCAGCTCCTTTGCTAATTCCCTGACTGCTGATCTCTCTTTTCCCAGATTGTGGTCTTCTTGCACTCAAATCTCTCTGGCTTTCAAACTCAGGCAGCTGGTGACTTCTGGGATTGGCCTTGTGAGGTTGATGATGAGGAGGCATCACTTTTGTCACCTTTGCCATGTGATCTGAAGCTGCTTCTTCAATTTCATCATCATGGTTTGTCAACATTGCTTGTGAAGTAGGATGATGATCATAGGAAGCCCTCCTGGGGGATCTGGCAGCATGTGCTGTGGTGGCAGGGCTGCGGGGTAAGGATTTGGAGACTGAACAAGGCTCAAACACCATGTCGTCTGCTTTTACAACTGAAGAAGAATTTGGACAAAACAGGCCATCAACTTTCAACATCCCTCCACCACCACTGACAACACTTGTCATCACACATTTATGACTTTCGCCTTTTCGAAAGTCATACTGTAGCTGTTCTTGCATCTCCTGATGATCCTCTTGCTGCGTGTGGGTGTTTCCAATCTGAGATTCGACTACTTCTTGAAATTCCAGCCCATTGTTGTCAACTACAATTTTTTCCCCAGCCTTCTTCTTCAGTGAAGAAGAAGAAGAAATATGTACTTCTTCTCTGGTCAAATCTGCATTGCCAGAAACAGTTTTCCACTCAGTCTCATCCATTATTGCCATGTTGAGCTTCTTTGGCAATACATTGTACCTTCAGTTTGGGTTATGTAAGTTGGAATACGATCACACCTGGGCATGAAAGTTGGTCATGAAATGATGTATTGGTGATGATCTTGTCAGAGATGCCACATTTGTCATGCCCTGCACAGCTTTGTACACCCTGCTGCTGCTGTCTCAAAGCTTGCAGGCCGTGAAACTGATCCCTGAAGAGATTTTCACCTCCCTGAAGGGCTTCTTCTACCTCTTGCTCCAATTGTGATGCAATTCTCTGCAAGCGAGGAGACAGTTTCCAATGGATGATGATCCTTAAAGGAAACGATGCAAAACCTTTGATGGGTTTGCAGCAAAAGAGAGACAAAAAAGATGACTGGGAAACAACAAAGTACTAGATGAACATCATTGAATGAACATTTATGCATGCATAACAGGTTTATGAAGAAGCTCCTCTATGACACATTTAGTCTGTATAAGGAGAAAAAGATGTGTGCAGAACAAGCTTTTCTGAACTGCCACCTGGCCATTGTTCAGCAATTTGGCAGCTGCTGCATGACCTCGTTCAAGCTTGCGCTCATTGTTGATTTCCTCCTGCTCAGACTGGCGTGCCTTTGTGCACCTGTTGCTCTTTCGCTGTGCATCAGCAGCACGCCATGCATTCACCTCTAATTCTTTGTCAGACTGACAATTGACTGCAACATGAGCACTCGTAGAGCGATTGGTGCAATCACGGAGCACACAAAAGCGTGAGTGTAGATGTGTGTCCTTGAAATCAGTAGGAATGCCTGAAGGCCGAGAATAGATGAAATTATGGTTTCCTACATGATCTCGTGCACTTGCTGTTGGGGGATTTGTTGTCTGATGGCATGATGATCCTGAGATCATTTCCCAAGAAATTGGCAAATGTCTAAAGGTCAGATGTAGAAGATCTTGATTTCTCGAGAATCTGATCCTGGTAGAACCTGAACCAGTTTTGCAACATCAAACTACCCAAGTAGCAAAAAACTTCAAAAAAACTGGCAAAAGATGCCACAACAGATTGTGGAGAGGAACACAAGTGTACACCCACCAGTAATACTCTCTTGCCACTTTTGTTTGTTGCACTGGGTTGAGTAATGATGGGCAAGGCTCCTCTCAATGTTGGATACAGTTTCCACCATTTTCCTTCGAACTTCTGGAGCTCTTTGCTTTCTCTCTCTGCTTTCTTTTTCAGCACGTGCCTATTTGATGTCATATAATATTTTGGAAGTACAACACAATGAGATGTCAACAGCCATGAGAGATCTTGAATTTTTTTAATTTGAAAACCTTCAGAGAATTCATCAAATGGGCTCGGAGTTGTTCAGAGGGTCAAGCATCTGATCAGGAGAGAGATCCTATGAAATACCCAAGTTTATGTCAGTTAGCAAAAATTCACACACATGTAGTATAAAACACATAATAAACTCCTTCAACCAATTCTGGTGATGAACTGACCGAGAGTCCTGACCTTTTGCAGAGCCTCCTGGGATCGGAGTAAGTCCCAGCAATGGCCTTCTTCAGCCTGCCGAGCCAACAACTCCTCCTTGGCTGCCTGCAATAATCATACATGGCCTTCCTTAGTACCTTAGCATTGACCGTACTGCCACCCTCTGATGATCATACACCCAATGATTACCATGTGTTGTTTTATCCATGTGAATCATCTGCTTATGACCAGGAGATGGCAGGATCATAACAACTAGCAATGCTGTCTAGTGATAGATACATGTATTACACTTAAGCCAAGTGTTGTTATCTTGAATTTACAGGATGGGATGGGATGAGAACAACAAACCCTGTTGCACTCAACAAGTAAGGCAGCATCATAGCTGAGCCCAATGCTCTGACATGAGCTTACAAACTCCTCTGCTAGACTTGCAATCTGTCGCCTTTGCTCATCCCTCCACACCTCCTGTTACATGCCATTGGGTATTTTTCGAATGTTAATTATTCGGTGCTACCCAGTGCTCTCATGGTAAGAAAGAAGGAAAGAAAGAAAGGAGGGAAATCAAAACACCCATCTTCTTCTGATTTAGTTGAGAGCTCTTAGAGTGGACCAAAACTACCTCTTTGAAAGACTAGTTCTTCTTGATCTAGGATCACCACTGTTGAGCTGATGATAACTCACACAACAGAAGAGTTTTCATCCAGGTTGGTCCATCTATTGTCAATCTAGCTAGAGATAGAATCAAGAGACTTGGAAGGTGAGAACAGACAGATCAAAGCACACAACCATGAAAGCAAAGAAAGGGATAAAATCTGCCTGGGTAAACCTTGAGATGGTTCAGCAGCTTATTCTTGTCTTCCAATTTGCGCTCCCGGAACTCATCCACACGCTGTGATGCAAAAACCATCTCCTGAGCTCGCACCTGAATCTCACTCCCCAATCCCCCCCCCATCCACCCTTCTATTAGGGTTTGATGAATTCTCTGCATTGAGAGGATTTAGACAAACCCAACAATTGTGATTCTTCAACCACTCCATATATCAATCAATGTGAGCACAACATATATCCTAGTTACAAAAGGGATTCAACTCCAAGCTACACACAAGAGTGAGGCAGAGGGAGAGGGTGGCAGTGAGAGAGGGGAGAGAGAAGAGACAGAAAAAAAACCTGCAAGATGCGGTTCATGCGCATTCTTTGCTGATGTTGATGAACAAAGGCTAATTCCTGTTCTGTACTCAAAGGAACTCCTCCATGTCGAGATACCTGCAATCAGTCGGTCAGTCAGCGAGCCATGTTTCAAATTTTTTCCATCTTACCACCCACTTTCTTCACTCACAGTGAACTTGACTTGGAACATGTGGAGAAACTCAGCATGTGTTTTTGTGAGAACACTGTAAATTGACCCATGTTTGCAAGCTTCCTAGAATATCATCATGGATGATGGGCATGGCAGCGTAGCTGCTGAGCATTGAGCCACTTAGAGTGGAAACACATTCTTCATACACAATAAAAACTTCTCAACCAGCACCCATTCTTCAATTTGTGATCAATGACAGAAAATTTCTCAACAGCACCACTCATTCTTCAATTCAATTTTTGTGAGAAATTATAATACAGAGAAATTCTGAACGGGATCCAATACTTCAATTGGTGATCAATGATGGAATTGTTTTTTCTTAATAGCACTAATAACTTCAAATTTGTGATCAATAACAGAAGAACTTCTTCTCAATAGCACCAATGCTTCAAATTGTGATCATTAATACACAATGATGGAATGTTATACAATTTGTTCCTCACATTTTGGAGCTAGAATAACCACCACATTGAGAAGAAGCTTTGAGCTAGAATATTCTGGCAATCTTTTTAATTTCTTTTTTCCAAAGCTGAGTTTTCCACAAGAAAACTATAAGTGAAAAACGAATAAATAATTCTGGCATGATAAATGAATACAGAGTAAAGAAGGAAGCACTCTGCAACACACCAAGAATAATTTTTCTTTCCCCAAAAAAAGAAGGAACAAGAAAAAGAAAAAGGAAAAGAAAAAACCCCAACAGAAAGTAGAACCAGAAATGGCAGCAAGAAAAAAACCTGCAGAAACAAAATTCACATTCTAAGACCATCTTCAATGGATTCAGAGAAAAGAAAAGAGAGGTGAGTGGGTTTGATAGAGGAGGTGGGGCATGCATGTATGTATGCATGTCTCTCTCTCTCACCTTGGCATCATGAGTTGTAAGAAGAAGAGGTGGTGGTGCAGACTTGTGAGGCAAGAGCAGAGTCTCATTTACTTTGTGCTGTAGATATGTGTTTCTCTTGTGCCTGGCATTCTGTCCCTTGACTGCCATTGCCATTGCCATTGCCATTGGCCTCGATCCTCCTCTCAAAATCACATTGCAAGTGCTAAAATTAGAAACTCCAATTTCACATCACATTTCAAACCCAGAAGCAGTTGGTATCATCCATCACAGCTGCAAAAAATCCCCTCACAGCAGCAGCAGCGGCAGCAACAACGTGGCAATTCTTCTTCTTCTTCTTCTTCTACTATTACTAATGCTATTCCAAATTTGCATCACAAAAGCAATCATTTGTTTCAAAATCTTCTCAACCCATCGTTTGTGAATTCACCACCCATCAATCATTCGTTTCATGCCTGTGTGCACAACATAGGGATGAAGGAATTGAAGGAAAACAGTTACAAAAAGTGTCAAGAAAGATGATGAAGAAGACGAAGGATTTGCAGGCAGAGAAGATGAAGATGAAGAAGAAGAAGAAGAAGAGGTTATTTCAAGAAAGGTGACTTTCAGGAATGGGCAGAAAGGAACAAACCTTTTCCTCCTGCCCAGCCCTAGCTACCTAGCTACCTACAGAGGGGACTTTAATTGGGATTTAGAGGAGTGGGCGGCATTTTTTTTTACTTTGCCATAATCGGGCAGAGCCTCTATATGTGTAGGGTAATGGCCGGTGAGGGGTTCCTAAAGTAAGTGCCCACCTAAGCTGGAGTCAAAGGGCACTTACTTTGGGAACGCCTGAGGAGTCCAAGGGCAATGCTTTACTTTGGGAATGCTTGACAAGTTGAAGGGCCACTTAGGGCCACTTACTTTGGGAATGACCTCCTCCTCAGGTGTTCCCAAAGTAAACACCCGAGGAGTGGGCTCTTTCTTCAGGAATGTCCTACTCCTCAGGCATTCCCGAAGTGAACGCCCAAGGTGTGGGCTCTTTCTTTGGGAATGTCTGCCTCCTCCTCAGGTGTTTGTTCCCAAAGTAAACACCCAAGGAGTGGGCTCTTTCTTTGGGAATGTCTGCCTCCTCCTCAGGCGTTTCTTCCCAAAGCAAAACACCCTTCCACTCCCGAGAAGTAAGAGCCCACACCTCAGGCATTTTGTTCCCAAAGTAAATGCCCTTCAACTCCCGAGAAGTAAGAGCCCACTTCTCAGATGTTTGTTCCCAAAGTAAAATGCCCTTCAACTCCCCAGAAGTAAGAGCCCACTCCTCAGGTGTGCATTCCCAAAGTAAAATGCCCTTCAACTCCCAAGAAGTAAGAGCCCACTCCTCAGGTGTGCATTCCCAAAGTAAAATGCCCTTCAACTCCCGAGAAGTAAGAGCCCACTCCTCAGGCATTTGTTCCCAAAGTAAAATGACCTTCAACTCCCCAGAAGTAAGAGCCCACTCCTCAGGCATTCCCCTCGGTTACCCAACATTGGTTACAAGTTACAACACAGTTTCAGTAAATCCAGGGAAAATAGAGTCCTTCTGGAATCAAAATTACACAGCCCTGTTGTTAGAAGACAGTTTTCGAATCCTGGAAAAAAAAGAAAAACAAAATTGCCTTCTGTTAGTTACAACACCGGTTTCGGAGTCAAAGAACAAATATTTCAACCTCTGTTTTACAACACAGTTCTGGAATCCAGAAAACAGCCATTTGTTACACTGCCAGTTTTGGAATACAACAACAGTTTTGATCTTGAATTCATGAGACCCCATTATAAGCACCACTAGTTTAAATTATTCACTAGAATAATTTATGAGCTCTCTCTCTCTCTCTCTCTCTCACCTTCCTCCGTTCCATCAAGAGGAGCAGAAAGGTACAACACTCTCAAGTGCGCTCTTCATTTATGTGGCAATATGAATGTATGTGTACACTCAAAATAGCACGGATGGTATCTGTAATATTCCAACATTGACATAGAATGAGACAAGTAACTTTCACAATTGACCAGCTGAGAAGGAATCGAAGAGAAATGCATGAATAGGCCAGGCCTGTTGCTTGGAATTGTTCTTCTTTATGGGACAGGTGGAGGTTTGAGACATGAGCTTGCTGTCTGCCTCCCCGAGCAAATATGTAGAGCCCTACAACACGAAACACAAGTATCAAAAGATCCCATGCAAACACTCCACCTTTTTACCCATAGCTCATTGTCTTTTAATGAATTCACACCTACAAATGGACATGTCGATTTGAAGGCACTATTTTAAGATCTAAGGCCTTGGCATACATGTTGATTACACCTCTCATTTACTGTGCACCTGTTGCCAACATATCTCCTATCCACATGTTCATTCAGCCTTCCTTACTTTGAGCATAGAAATGTTTTCGCGTTTGTAGGAGACAAGTAGATCCACAACAAAAACATCCATGGTCACAAACAAAACCAATGCCAAATCTAACCCACGGATGTTGAATGTGCTCCATGCATGTTATGCTTTTTGCATCAGCCTGGAAAGGAGCTGTTCTGTCAAAAATTGAAGCAAGGGCTGGTTAGACACATGCCTCCCAGTAGACCCTGGTAAAGCCAGGTTCATTCCAACTCAATGATCTTGACCAATGATGAGTCTCCAGACTTTTGGAATATAACAACTCGGTCATGTGACTTCACAATTCCTACTGCTTTTCCATGATCCAAAGCAACCTGCAATGAGGAGAGAACAACACACAATGTGTCACCCAGGCTCTGAGTAATGTCGTCTAGGGCTCAATCCCAACCCCTACTCTGCACTTAAGAACCAACACATGAGTAACACACCTAGCCAATCAGACTACTTGTGTAGTCATGCATGCTCACTGATGAATTGTAGCTCATCCAAGATCCTGGAACCAGCTAGATTTTCGTCATTAACTTAGTTCTGATGGTCAAGCAATGGCCAATGGCATGGCAGTTCCTTGAATGTAGATCTCATGTTAATTCACACTCCTTGTTCCGGAATTATGGGAGTCTGTAGCTGTTGAGCAATTCACTGAGTGCTCATCATCAACACCCGTCCTACATAATCACTCCAGCTAGCATAAGGGGAATTCAGTAGTGTAAGATGCCTTTCTCAAAAATTGAGACAGTCAGTTCTACATGACTTTTTTTTATTAGTGCTCAATGAGCACACCTTATGATATATACTTCTGGTTTAGGGTTTAGGTTCACATCTTACACAATATCATGTCATTCACACCCTGTAACAGCCAGCCAGACCAACACAAAACAAACAAAAGAGAGAAAATAATACCTTCAAGATAGACTCATTACTAGTTTCCACTGAGTGGCGGGGGTCAGCAAGCATAGGAAATAGGCCTCGGACAACAAGACTCTGCCTGGCCTGAAAAGCCCCTGTGAAACTCCACCGCAGATGGTTGGTGTGGAGCCTTGGAATGACAATACAGAGCACGGGCATAGTTGGCCGATATTTTGCAATCAAGCGGGCTGCCCGGCCAGACGATGTAAACACCACAATCAATGCTGCCATAACTTTGGTTGCAGCTCTAACAGCAGATGATGCAATCGACTCCAGGTGCTCCATTGGCTCCCCAGTGCTTTTAATCATTCGTTTGAAGTACACAGCCTGGTTGAAGACCTTCTCTGCTTCAACAGCTATCCTGCAGACCAAAAACTCAAATACAATGTTGAGAGAGATAATGAGCCCATACAACAGTCTGCTCCTCTTCCTTGTGGTGGGACAGTACTGCTGTATGACCAATTGAATAGCAGCAGCATAGGGATGCCTTCCAGCAAATTATTGACAACAAGTCTTCTGCTCACCCATGATTTCCTAAATTGAAGCCTTGCAGATGCCAAGGGTGCCTGCAGTGCTTCTTCCAGTTATATTCAAAATGGACCCAATTGTCAAATCAGGACCAACTGAATTCAAGGCCATCACATCCTCATATAGGGCAAGGAGTTGGAATAAAAGATAGACCAGTACCCTCAACTTCCTCCTCTCTCACACCTGCAGACTCACAAACTTAACATCGACATATCTGACATTCATCCTTCTCCAGAAGTCCAAAAGTCTTCCAGGTCCATAGAGGTTTGCAGATTGAGTCATTCAGGTCTTAAGTGTGCAGCAGTGTAGGCAATAATATGATCAGGTTGCTTTGTCCTGTGTTTAGGGAGAAGCAACAGAACCTGCTAGCATGATCATACCGGGACTGTGAACACATGACACAGTTACACCTAAGAAGACAATGTAGTGTAGTTGAAGATAATTATCAGACCTGCGAACAGTGGTGATGGTCTCAATAGGATACAAGCCTCTGAGAGTCTCCGCACCAAGCAAGACCGCATCCGCTCCATCAAGAACAGCATTCGCAACATCAGTTGCCTCAGCACGAGTAGGACGGGGATTATCAACCATGGAATCAACAACACGAGTGATAACTGCCGGCTTCCCTGCAAAGTTACACTTGTTGATTGCCACTTTCTGGAACAAGAACACCTTCTCTGGAGGAAGATCAATTCCAAGGTTCCCACGAGAGAGAATGATCCCATCAGCCTCCTTCAAGATCGCATCAAACTGGGCCAGTCCTTCATAGTTCTCAATCTTGGCCAGGATTTGTGTCTGCACAAGGTCACCAAGCTTTGCCAGATGGGAGCGAGCTAAGCGCACATCATCTGCGTGTCGAGTATATGAGAGAGACAAGAAATCAATTTGGTTGCGGACCCCCCAAGTTGACATGATTCTCAGGTCATATTCACTCAATGTTGGGAGTTCGATTTGCACTTGTGAAACATGTGCTGTGAAGAGAGTACCTGTGCCAGACCAGTTGATGAGTGCTCAGTGAGGGTTTTGTTATCAACCCCAAAAGCTCTAAATAGTACTAGCACACTCTCTAACAAAATACAAAGCACATTCAACAACCAGCTGCAGGTGAAACGGAATGTCCTAGATAGGTCTTGAGAATCATTGTTGCATGTGCACCTTGAATCCTAAAACATAACAATCTATCAAATCTTTCTGATGAAGTAAACAATGGATCCAAGCTGCTGCTGCAGATACCCTATTATCACATACAATTTCACCCTTTCTCACAACAGAAGAACAAAGAAGATTGATCAGGACTCTGGTCATTGTCCCCTCATGTGACTCAGACATACATAATCATCTGTCAAGAAATTGGAAAGGGAAACCGCTGCAACTGAAACCACCTGTAGATGTGTGATTCACATACAATCTCATGTGATTCAGAAATTGCATGTAGGCAGTAGTGTTCTGGCAGGAAATTCCTACTGAAGAAATGCTACTTGAATCTCTGGAACTTAACTAGTGCAATTGTTTGAGAAGAAACAGGGATTCAAGTGAACAGTGTTTTGGCAGGCATTTTCCTTCCTGCTGAGGAAACACATTCTAGTGCAATGTTTGCAAAGAAACAGGGATTCGAGAGGATTCGAGGGAAAGAGTACCAGTGAGAGTTGCAGTATTGTTGATCTTGCAAATGACGTCAGTTCCTCGAGTCTCCGTCACCTCCAGCCACACGGAAGTATCCTCGCTTCCTGTGAAGAGATACTGTCCGATGAAGATCGTATCCCCGGGTTTGACCGCAGCCGCTAGCGCGTCGTAATTCACAGACAGCACTTTGGTCGAACACGGAGCTGCTGCTGCGGCGGCGATGCTGCTGTTATTGCTATTGTTGTTGTTGTTGTTGTTGTTGTCGGCGGGAGGACTGAGAATGAGCTGCTCACCTTCCACTAGCTGAATGGCGATGTCCTTATCGTTCACCACGTAGAGTTCCGGTCCCACGGTATCCAGCATCACGGCGCACAGCCGTCGCGTGTTCTTCACCGCCTGCTTCAGATTCTCCAGAGTCTCCTGGTGATATTGTTCATCGCCCCAGGAGAAGTCGAATCGCGCCACTGACATCCCCGCCCTCAGCATGCTCTCGATGCTCTCCACGGATCGCGACTTCGGTCCTAGCGTCCCGATGATCTTGGTCAGCGATGAAAACGGCTGCACCGACGACGACTCCAGTATGGAGCCCAGCCGTATTGGCTCCTCCAACAACACCTGCAATGCCTGCATTGTTGCAAACTAGATAGATAGATATATGTTGCCGCTCTCCAAGTCCCTCCTCGTCCTTCTCTTTCTTCAAAATCTGCAATAAATACAATTTCTTGTTCTTGTTTCTTGCACTTCTGAATTTCTCCCTCGATCGATCCACACAAAAAGCCGCTCAAATGGACTCCAAACTCTTCCCTTCTCCTTCCTCAAATTTCTCCCTCAAAATCTGCAAAAACGTTTTTACAAAAAATTCTTCTTCTTCTCTTCTCTTCTCTTCTCAATTCATTTCTTCTTCGATCGATCCACACAAGAAGCTGCTGAAATGGACTCCAAACTCTTCCCTTCTCCTTCCTCAAATTTCTCCCTCAAAATCTACAAAAACTTTTTTAAAAAAATTTCTTCTTCTTCTCTTCTCGTCTCTTCTCTTCTCAATTCATTTCTTCTTCGATCGATCCACACAAGAAGCCGCTCAAATGGACTCCACACTCTTCCCTTCTCCTTCCTCAAATTTCTCCCTCAAAATCTACAAAAAAAAATTTTAAAAAAATTCTTCTTCTCCTTTTCTCTTCTCTTCTCTTCACAATTCATTTCTTCTTCGATCGATCCACACAAGAAGCTGCTGAAATGGACTCCAAACTCGTCTCTTCTCCTTCAAAATCTGCAACGACAAAAAAAAAAGGAAAAAAAAAAAGCGTTTGAATTAGGCCATGTTGAAAATGCTCAAGTCTCCCACGAACTAAAACAACGAGAAAATTAAATAAATAATAATATAAATAAATAAATAAATAATAAAGTGATTCCTATGAAATATTTAGGGCAATACATTTATAAATCTTTATTTTTTTAATTATGGCTATTGATTAGCCCCACCAATTTAATTAGCTATATGGGCCGTGTATGAAATATGTAATAGTGTGTGTAGTAGTACCCCTTTCTATCTTCCTTGTCGTCTCGGAAAATAGGTATTACAAAAGAAATGAATGACATCTCCGGGCCTATGTATAAGGCCCCCCCCCACCATGCATAAATAAATAATTTTCAATGAATTTTTATACGGTTTTATCTAAGTCCCCATGCATATGGCCGTGCGATAGTAGTTTGATTAATAATATCGGCATAATAATAAGTTATGTTTGTAGCCAAGTGGGCCGCATGTAAAAGATATAGGCTCGGTTCGTTAGTTGTGTTTCTTTAAAGGTGTGTGTGCATAGATGTTTAAATTTTTTTTTTAAAAAAAAAAATTGAAAGGAATTTTTGTTTTGTAAACCAAAGTGATGATTATCACTAGGAAGGTTTAGCCAAATCTGGCTATAAACCAAAAAAATAAAGCAATTAAAAAAATAATTCATCCTTCTATATGTTTGCTTTCACAACAATGAAAACCAAGTATATGAATCTCATTTTTTTTACCTTTAAAAAATAAATCATTTTTTTTGTTTTAAAATTTTTAATTTTACTTTTCGACGAAATTTCACCAGTTAAAATTTTTTGTTTAAAATTAAAATTTTAAAAAAAAACCTCTGGTGCATGTGTGGTAATGTGGGTATCCACACAAATATTATTTTCCCTATACCATTGTACCTTGGCAGCTTTGACATTAATTATATTATTTTGTACAAAAATATTGAAAACTTTAATTTAAAAAAAGAGTAAAATTTCCAAAGACCCAAAAATTTGTGAAGAAAAAATAAATAAAGAAAGAAAATTTTCGGATATTCAAGAATATTCTACTCCTCGACACCACCAAACTTCATCGAAGTTAGTTGGTAAAATTCTTTAAAAAAAAGCCTGGATGGATTCCAATGATTTGCAAAAGCTGGTGTAGTGAATGGTCGCGTGCTACCCACCAATTGTTCTTAAAACAAACCAAAGGTTATGTGTCGTGCTTGACACATTAGTAGAGATATCAGAAAACTTTCATTACTTTGCGGATACCATTAAAAGAGGGGTTACTACTAGGGGCTGAAAGGAGGCCCAAAAGACAGGATGAATTTACAGATATATCTCTATTGGGCTGTTCATTTCACACTTGGATTGATGACCTTTACACTCTAGATGGTATATATACACTACCCAACTTTGCAACGAGTAGTACTATACAATAAGCACTACTACCCCGGAGGTCTTAAAACCACCGACGGCCCCAACAACCTTATTTGAATAATAATACGGCCACAATACATGGAGCACATAACATACCCATGTGTGCTCGTAAGAAAGAAACCCTAACAAACCGTGGCCTACACCAACCCAATAACTAAGCTCGGTGTGTCCCTTTGGACCTTTAGGATTGTAAGTTGTGACTTAGTCTAAGTTTGTGCTAAGTTGTACTTGGCAACAACAAAAAATGGGGGTGTGTGTGCATAGCACTTTTTCCTTCTACCCATTTTTTTTTTCATTAGTGATATTTACAAACCTTTTAGGTCGATTAGAGTTTTTCTTAAAGTCATCCTGTCTTCACCCTCGCTTTGGGCCTCTTTTCACCCCCCCTATCCCCTCTTTGAGAGTGAGGTCCAGAAAGTAAGGAAGTTTTATTGAATCTGGGTATGAAATGCTAAAACTCAGCATTTAATGCACAAGGTCTGAGGTAATTACAGTGGTTGTACATGTAGGAGCAGTGAAAATATATGTAACAGGAGTGGAGGCGCTCAGGAAATAGGAAAGACGGGGTCAAAACCGGATGATACTCAGTTTGGCACAAAAAGTGGTGCATTTCTGAGTTTGACCCTCCCCCCCGCCCCCCACAAGGCTAATGTATTTTTTTGCAGGTTTTTTTTCAATCTCACCCGGTTTTGGACCAAACTCAGGGGTACTGGTGCCGTGTTTTCCTGACTTTATTATGGAAAACTCAATTAAATTGAACTTGTTTAGAGTAGACGGGGCAAAACTATGGTTGAGGAACATTTATGACTCTAGGCTATAGGGTAACGTCGCAACATGAGGAAAAAATAACCTAAATCAAATGTGAATGTCACTTCCACGTAATGCACAATGTGATTTGTAACACTTATTTTATATGCCAAATCAATCTCCTTCATTGATATCAAGCTCCTTATTGAGTATGTGATGAGATAAAATATACAAGGGGTTTTTTTTAACACTTATATTGTTGTAAACACAAAGCAAGGGCTTGAGTACAAGAAGAGAGTTGTATCTTGGAGGACATTTTTACAATTGACACCATGGGCAAGAGATCACTAGAAGTTCAAAAGAAGAAGGTCTAAGAAGAAGAGAGCACACACATTGTTGCCACAACAAACAAATTGATTTATAAAAGAGATTTCACCAATTGAGGAGTATGTGACAATGAAAGAAATCAACAAGAAGGCAAACTTATTGAAGGAACAAGAACCTACTAGAGTGTGGGTGGAGAAGCATGCAAGCATTGGATGATCAACAAGACATTCCAACACTAATGGAGGGATGTGAAGATCATCTAAATGCCATTCCTTCTTTAAAACCATGCTCACTTTGGTGAGTTTGAATAACTTTGCAAAATTTGAAAGGTTGATAATTATGTACATTAGAATCAAGGATTATCATTTATGCAAGCTTATCTGTTGTAAGGTGAACACACGAATGTGGTATTTGGAAAAAGCTTGTACAAACAATGGTATATATTTTTCTAACTTCTTTTTTTCGATATATATGACAAATGGTCATAATTTCTTAAGAAAAAGTTGTCCAATGTATTTTATATATAATTCCTTATAGATGCATGATTTGTCTAAAGAGTGAGATGGGTTGAAAAAAAAAGAAACATGACCCACATCCACCTCCTTCATGATGTGGTTAAAAAACCATGTGTGAGCTAGGCAAATTGAGTAATAAAAGCGATTATTTAAGAAGAATATGATCAAATCCACGATTTAAAAGCTTACATGAAAATTATTTAAATTCGTATGACTTCAAAAGAATGTCACATTATAAATTTGTGTATTTATTATTATTTATGATTATATCATTTTCAAAACATTTTGAACCATTTGAAAACAACATTAAGTAATGAAAACATTAATTATGTTGTTTTAAAAATGTTTTTGAATATTATATATTCATTTCATGTTTTTGATATTTTAATTCAATGTTCCCATAATAAATAAGAAAACATGGTTATACATCAAATATTTTCAATATTAACTTAAGTTGACATTAAAAAACATGTAAAATTAAGTATTGGTTGCACCTTAGGTGGGTCATGTTTTTGCGTTTTCCTTCAATGTTTAAAGATGTTTTTATGAGCCTATTGATTTGTCAAGTTTAGTATCATTATCATTTTCACATCTACTGTTCTTTTATTGCATTATAAGGAATGGCAATAGCTTAAGTTTTCTTTTTATTTAAGATGTTTTTCATCCATTTTCAATACATTTAACTAGTTTAAATAAATTTGGACATATTGAACATATTTCTTAAAGTTGTGTCTTTTTGAAATGTTGTAATGGTTTTTAAGACTTTTTGGACATATGTTCAAAGCTAAGATTAATTCTCCCTTTTCATAACTATGATTCATGTTTAGATTTCTATTCAAAACATGTTATGAATAACACATTTAATTATCCATGTTTACTAGTAATTGAGGACCCCTTAATTGTACCTTTGTTTATTATACCTTAAACATATTATGTCTTGTGGTTAGCTTTAACAATATTAGTTTTGAAAATTCAAATCATACGAATCACCAATATTTATGAGGTGGAAAATTCATTTTAATAATTCATGGAATCATTTTTCCCCCTCTACATACCAATAATTTTGATCACTACATAAAATCATGTCTATTTAGTTTCCTACATTTATGAACTTATCCTTTTGTTATCAATTTCACTACATACTTGGACATATTTTTCAACATTTAAAATTTACACATCAAAAAAAAAAAAAAACATTGCAAGCATGCTTAAATTTATTTTTTTCAAATTTTGTGGCATTGAAAGTTTGGCAAATTTCTCCAAAACTTTATTACACTTAGTCAAATTTACACTATATATTTTTTTAAATCCCAATTTTTTGTTTTTTTAATTTTGTTAGAAAAACATTTCGCTAAAATTTGTAAACATTTTAAATAATTAATTTCCTATTGATGACTTTCTAGTTTACATTAATAAATTAGTTTTCTAGGGATGTTATCAAAAAATCAATGTTTAACACTTATGTATTGTAAGCACATTTGTGGTAATTATCGTAAATATTTCCAAACCTACAAAAAAGACTAATCCTAAATTTGAAAATTTATAGGTTAATTTTTTAAAAATAATATTAAACCTAAGGAGGTCTTCTTTAAAGAATGATCTCACAAGTTTTGTTTTATGCTTCATTAGGTCCTATTATGTGATTATGATTCCCAAATGATGTGTTGGATATGTTGTGTTTCATTCCTTTACATCATGGCATGTGTTTTTTATTGAAAATTCACAACATTTTTGTAACTTTTTCATGAGCAAGCACATTGAAAGTTGGGCAACTTTCCTTCATCAACCAATTCATGTTCATTAAGATTTAAAACATGTAATATAATTGTTTATCCAACATCCTTGGGACCATGGTCCATTAAATTCAAAAGTAATTTATTGGAGGAAAAGGCTAGTTCATTTTAGTAAGCATACAAAAGGTTGTGGGCCTAAGTTAAACCCTTAAAATGGATGAAAAATAAATAGGTAATGGCAATGAAAAAATAATCATTAAAAGTCTCTTAATGATTTTTTCATTGGGAGACCATGAAATTAAAAGTTATGAATATTGGTTGACATAATTTGTTGGGAGACCACAAAGCCCTAATTTGTGATTGTTTCACACAATTTAGGGTGGTGCAATGGGTCCTTAATGCTACATATGAACAAAATTCGTTTTGGGATTGTCATGTTTCAAGGCCAAGGGTCCCAAGATGTTCATTCATTTTGTATTACATGGTTGAAGGCCCTTCAATTCTAATGTAAATGAGCCCTATATAAGGTGTACACACTTCATCATATATTATTTATAGTTCAATGAGTATATTGATCTAGTGTTGAAATTTGAAATAATTTTAGATACCCGTTTATAATTGCCTACCCAAGGATCTACATCCCTTATTGTGCCATTTTCAACAATTTGGATCCAAGTTGGATATTGTCGCAACCCTAGCCTTGGTTCAAGGCCAAGGCAAAGGGGTTATAAGGTGCGGGCCTAATAGTAGACCCGGGAGTCACATCGCATGCTCCCAGGAGTGCAACCGTGAGACAGAAAAACTCTAAGTGTCAATGAGGACATTGACCTCTTCTTCTAGTGGGGGAGAGTGTCGCAACCCTAGCCTTGGCTTGCGACCAAGGCAAGGGGGGGGTTTGTAAGGTTGCGGGCCTAGTAGTAGACTCGGGAGTCACATCACATGCTCCTGGGAGTGCAAAGAGTCCAGAGAGTGTGAGGGAGTGAACCCTCACACTCCCAAGTGAACTCCCACGTTGGGAGTTGGTGAGAGTTGGAGTCCCAAAAGGACTCCTAAAACTTCAGAGAGCGTTTTGAGGGGTCAAAACTCCATGGCTTGTTGCGCTCTTTATATCAATGGAAAGGTCTTGAAGTGTAGATGTCTAAAATGGGCTCGCATTGCTCATTTAGACATCTGAAACACAAGTTATGGCCAAAAGAAGGCCCGGGAGTCAAATTCCCGGGAGTCCGCCAGTTTTGACTCCCGACCACTAAAAGTCGAGAATCGACCCGAAATACTTGACTGCAAAGAACGTGCGACATACCGTTGGAAAGGTCTCGACGAGATCTACAACTTTGCTTCAGATGGCAAATCGATCGGAGGTCTGCTCCGAAAGTTATGAAGCTTCAAAGTCGCGGGAGTCCCGATGACGCGCTCCCAAGTCACGGGGTGAAACCCACTTGAGGGTTTCACAAAGTCAAGTTGCGGAAAGTTGAACTTGGTAGCACGCTCCCGGCTTCCAACTCTAGAAAGGGGTAGAGGGTCGAGT